>Ga0075624_103_pt1 | contig 80382 bp, 72 predicted proteins | sample RifGroA1_FD_68378 | JGI IMG/M metagenome (GOLD analysis project Ga0075624, IMG submission 68378) | Microgenomates (Woesebacteria) bacterium GW2011_GWA1_39_21 | reverse complement strand
GGGAGTCAGTAAATATTCTCTTTGTTTATAAAGTTCAATAAATCTCGAGGCCACCAGTCCTTGCGCGCCGGTAACCAAAATACATTTTTTCATTTTCTCCAGATGGTTTTTAATATCGATTGAGGATCAATTTTAAAATTATCGCTCATATCGTATGAGGTTAAAAGGTTTACAATAACACTGTCGCCTTCAAGAGATTTCCAAGCTTTCAACACACCGGGAGGTATTTTAAGATATGCTGGGTTGTTTGTTCCTATGATAAACTGATCGACATTGTATCGCGTCGGTGAATCTTTTCTAATGTCTACAAGTACAACCTGCATTTTGCCAGAAACACACGTGTATTGCGAGTACGTACGTCTGTGCCAATGAAAACCCTTAATAAATCCTTCGTGGGTAGTATTAAAATAAACGTGCTCAACTTTTTTAGCAATTGGCTCATTTTTGCTCCAGGGAAAGCTCCACAATTCGGTCAAATCACCCCGCGCATCGACGTGGCGGATAAGCTGTTTATAATAAACGCCTTTAATTTTCGGGGAATTTGTTTCTTGATGAATAACTGGTTTCAACGTACGAAGAGCCTTAGGCGAAAGCTCTGTGGGAATATTGGGTGGGTTTAGCTTATGATGTTTATTTACCATACACCTTCGTATAATACTTTTTATATTCGCCCGACTTGACTCGCATCCACCAATTTTGATTATTTTTGTACCAGGTAACGGTTTTGTCCAACCAATGGTCTAGATCGTACTGCGGCTTCCAGCCAAGTTTGGCAATTTTACCCCAATCAACTGCATAGCGGCGGTCGTGCGCAGGACGATCTTTAATATGTTCAATGTCTTTGTCACTTTTCCCCAAAAGTTTTAAGATCTTGCGAGTAAGTTCTAGGTTATTAACTTCTTTATGTTGAGCACCAATCATATAACTCTCCCCAACAATTCCTTTTTTTAAGACTAAATCAATTGCTCGGCAATGGTCTTTCACATATAACCAATCTCTGACGTACAAACCATCCCCATACATTGGTACTTTTTTCCCTTCTAGTAAGTTTGTGATAAAAAGTGGTATTAGTTTCTCCGGATGCTGATAAGGCCCAAAGTTGTTTGTACAATAGCTAATTGTCATCGGCAAATTGTGAGTGTGATAATATGCCCTGATGAAATGCTCCGCTGAGGCTTTACTTGCAGAATATTGATTTCTTGGATCAAATTTCATGTCCTCTCTAAATTTTGTTTTTGTCCCCAAAGGGAGAGCTCCAAAAACTTCGTCCGTATTAACATAATGAAAATGCTTGATCTTAAGCTTAACTGCTACCTCGCAAAGAATTTGCGTCCCTAAGACATTAGTTGTTATAAAATCACCCGCAGCATACAACGACCGGTCAACATGGCTTTCGGCAGCGAAATGGACTAGGATATCAACACCCGTAAGCGCTTTCTCCACGTCATGTTTGTTTCTGATGTCACCCTTAATAAATTTGTACCGTTTATCACGCTCAACATCCAACAAATTTTCTAAATTTCCAGCATATGTTAAGAAATCAAAATTTATAATTTTGTCGTTAGGGTACTTTTCCAACCAGTAGTGAATGAAGTTGCTACCTATAAAACCAGCACCACCTGTAACTAATAATTTCATTTAGTATGTTCTTTAGAAGCTATAAGGTTACTTACCCGCAACAAGCTTTCAAAGCTGCCTGCATCCTCCCAAAGGCCTTCAAAAATATTTACCTTTAGCTCCCCTTTCTTCAGATAGACGTTGTTTAAGTCAGTTATTTCCAGTTCACCCCGTTTAGAAGGTTTCAGCTTTTTTGCATACGAAACCACGCGGCTGTCATAGGTATACAAACCAACTACTGCAAAATCGCTTTTTGGTTTTGCCGGCTTTTCTGTAATATTTAAGGCTTTTTTATTTTTATCAAACTCGACCACCCCAAATCTTTCCGGATCTTTCACCTTTTTTGAAAAGACCATTCCTCCAGACTTAAAGGCATTTATTTCCTTTGAAAAATCCCGTTCAAAAATATTGTCCCCTAAAATCATTGTCACATCGTCATTATCTATAAAATCTTCCCCAACGATAAAGGCATCGGCAAGCCCTTTTGGTTCTTCTTGAATCGCGTAACTAAAGCGCGCAGCGAAATCTTTGCCTGAACCAAGCAAATTTAAAAAATGTCCCGAGTATTCAGGTGCAATAATAATTAAAATGTCTTTAATCCCAGAAGAAACCAACGTCTGAATTGGATAAAAAATCATTGGCTTGTTATAAACTGGCAGTAGTTGCTTGCAGGTAACTTTTGTAAGCGGTCGCAAACGCGTTCCTTTTCCTCCTGCTAAAATAATTCCCTTCATAATTAGCTATTTTACACTCACTTATATTTTACATTCAACTCCGCTTAATGAAAGATTTCCATTTATATTCGATTTACCACCTCAGGTGTACTTGTCAGCAACGCTACTTGCACCCCAGCTATCCGGTTTTGTTTTGGCTACATAACCATTGCCGTTAACTATTCCAACAACTTCTCTAATCATCTCGCGTGTCGGCCCAAGTGATCCGACATCAATGTGAATCTCAAGGTCGTATTTTGAAGGAGTAATTAGTTTTCTAATTTCGGGAACAATTTTTTCAGCAGCATCCAAACTCATCAATGTTTCCGTATAGATTCTATCCCTTAAAACCGGCTTTTTGATCACTTTTACTTTTCTCCAAAAATATTTTGCGCCCTTGCCCTTGCGATAAATGACAACTGCTGTTACAAAATTAATTTCAGCCACACCGTTAATTCTTCTGCTTTGCGAATCGGTGCCAATTACCAAAGAATAAAAAGACGAGGCGTCACTCTCGACAAAACTTTTAATTTCCAGCGCCAAATGTTTTAGATTGTAGCTAGTCTTGCCCTTGCTGTCAAAATAATTGCAGTTGGTTCCCACGAAAAGAATTATACTTCGACTTCTGTATTTACTTCAAACAAGATGATATAATTTCTCTTGCTTTGAGAAAAGACAAAAGGAAAATAAAAAAGGCGGTCATCGCAGCGGCCGGCTACGGAACACGCTTTCTTCCTGCAACAAAAAATCAACCCAAGGAAATGCTTCCAATTATCGATAAGCCGATAATTCACCACTTGGTTGAAGAATGCGTTGCCTCAGGCATTGAGAATATTATCATTGTAACCAGGGCCGGACAGGGAATAATGGAAGACTATTTTGACAATTCACTCGAGCTCGAATATATGCTTGATAAAAACGGTAAGAGCGAACTACTTAAAAAAGTCAGGGAAATTCCCCAACTGGCAAACTTTGTTTACGTCAGGCAAAAGAAAAATTTACCCTACGGGAACGGAACTCCACTCCTCGTTGCAGCGCCCCTTATTGACGATGACGAATCAATCGTCTATATGTTCGGCGATGACTTGACAATCTCAAAAACTCCCGTCGCAAAACAATTAATAGACATTTTTTACAAAGAAGATCCTACCGCAGTTTTAGCGGTTCAGGAAGTTCCAGACTCGGAGGTTGAACGATACGGTACGGTAAAATACAAAAATATCGCAAAAAATTATGAGATTTCGACAATTCTTGAAAAAATGCCTTTAGGAAAAAATCCATCAAACAACGCCCAATTCGGAAGATTTGTTTTTAGCCACCAAGTAATAAAACAAGTGAAAAAAACACCAACCGGAAAAGACGGAGAATTGTGGATTGCCGATGTTTTAAACAATCTTGCACAAAATGCAAAAAAGGTCATCGCCCAGCCAATTGAAGGAAAGTGGCTGACAACCGGCGATCCGCTTCACTACATGCAAACCCAAGTTCTTTTCGCTCTTGAAAGATCTGATATCGGGAATGACTTTTCCAAATTTCTTGAGGGACTTGATTTACATAACGCACCAAGAGTTACAAAATAAATACTACCGCGGAAACTCCAAAAATGCAGATCACTAGATACTCAATGGCAATTTCTGCATTCAAATCTTTGTGAATATGATGGTGAATCAATCCCCAACAGAAATAAGAAACCCCGAAAGCAACCGTCATTGAGACCTTAAAAGGCTTATCGTGTGCAAAAATAAAAAACCCAATTAACGTTGCAACCGCGACGGCAACTAGCGGAATGTAATGCGCGATAGAATATTTGTCTTTGAAATCAGCCATACGAATCACCCAAAGGCGGTAAAATCTCTCCGGATTGCAAAAGTACAACAATCACTAAAATCATTGTTAAAAATATGATGTGTGCCAAGGTCTTACCTCCAATTCTTGCAGTTTTTCTTTTTAAAATAAAAACTGCATCGATTGTAAAAGTTATCAAGAGTATAGATGTCGCTGCAGCCGAGTAACCTTTCTTTGTAGAAAAAGGTGAGATTAAAACTTGAAAAGCTGACGGCTTGCCCACTTCCCGTAAAGATGCAATACTACCATTGGCAACAAGAGTCGGCATTGGTGCTTGAGTCGGAGTTAAAACTGCGGTAACTTCAGGGGTGATACTTTCGCTTCCACTTATTATTCCATTTCCAGATGCTGCAGAGATATCGGTGGTTGCGGAAGCAATTGTCGTATCATATTTCTTTCCAAAAAGTTGAATAATAATCGTTGTATCGACACCATTCAAATCGCCCTCCACAACCGCAACACCTACCTCATCGTATTTAGAAGAAAGCATGTTGTCCCTGTGTGTTGGGGACGCCATCCAAGCATCGATTGCCTCTTGTGGGGTAGGAAAATCTTTTGCTAAATTCTCACCCGCGTAGCGGTATTTATATCCAACATCATTAAAGAACTTCCAGGGTTGGGTTCCATCCGGAGCAACATGCGCCCAGTAACCTTTTGCCAACATATCTTCACCCTTTGCCTTCGCAGCCTCTGCGAGCTCCGGACTATAAGCCAGGGGGGGTTCCCCTGTTACCATCCTCTTATCATTTGTCAATTTTATAACCTCACCCGTTGAGATTTGAGACGCATATCCCAAAACGGAAATTCCAACTTTAGAAAGATGGCTTATGATGTATTGTCCGACTACAAGTAGAAGGACAAATCCGATTATCGACTCGCTGTGAATAATTTTAGCCTTTTGATTATTTGAATAACCAGGTAAAAGAAGGTGAGTAATTGTATAGGACAGGTTGGGCATAAAAATTATCTTAGACTAAAAAGAAAGACGAATCAATTACACTAAATTTAAGTTAATTCGTTAACTTTTTTAATCTTTTCTGCAGAATCTTTAACAACCTTTTTACTTCCGAAATATATTAAGGGAAGTAAAACTGTAATATCAAGCGCGATAAAAGCGGTTTTTGCCCACATTTGTGCGGTCTTTGAGGCGTTGTTAAAACAATTGTTTTTGGATTCCAACAAAATCTCGTGCAGCGGGTTTTTTAGTGGATTTGTTTCAGTCATTCCCTGACTCCAAACAACATCACATAAAACAACCTGATTTTTATATATCTCGCCTGACTTATAACGATAAACGTAGATCGAGATTAAAAAAAGAAGTAGCGACAAAAACGTAACCACTTTTACGAAATTATCCAAAAACCTCGAAGCTTTCTTCACCTGTATCGTCACTTCTTCCATAAGTTAAGTATACATAAAGTCCACGTACTATTTCCAGAAAATCTTCACCCCGCTTATCAGCAACCGATATCAGTTTAAATGCCAAAGATTTAAATAAGTTTTTACTGCGTTATTCCAATTTTGAGTTTTTACCCAATTGTAGGAATGATCTATATATGGCGCCGCTTTGTTATAATTATTTACATAAAATCGTATCTTTTCCGCCAGCCCTCCTGCTGTTTTTTCAACAATAATCCAATTTTTAAAAGGCGTCATTAGTAAATAATCTTTTTTAACCGGGTTGTTGTAGGTCGTTATAATCAGACATTTGTATGTAAAAGCCTCCAAAACAGAGGTGACGCCCGGGGAGACACAAATCGCCGAACGCCTGTAATACGGTTTGGGATCGACAAATCCATAAACCTTGCCATACTTTTCGCACTCGTGGCGGAGTGGTCCGTCCCCGCAAAACCCAATCGAAAGCTTCATATTTTTGAGCAAAGAGAAGGCTTCTAAAATTTTAGTCAATCCCGTATCTATGTCCAACCGACCGACATACAAGATTGATGTCGGGTTTTTTCTAGGGTTTACTCCGATTTTTGGAAGATCAACCGAAGTGTACATCAACCGATCCGCCTTTATTTTGTAATGCTTTTCAAGATAATCTGAAATTGCGATATTCTTATCTGCCAAAAACGCATCAATCTTTCTTATGATGATATTTCTAAGTGGAATTGGATAGGTTCCCTCCCATCCATGAAAAGTCACAAAAGAAGGCTTACTGGGATATAAAAACCTAAACGGCCAATACCAAACATATACGCTGTGCGCGTGAACAACATCTGCTTCCTCGATAAACTTTCGATTTTTCAAAAGCCACAACCAAATATAAATCAAACCGATAAATTTAAGTTTCAAAGGTAAAAATCTGATTATCTTTATCCCATTATTTTCTTCTTCGTTCTTAAGCCGATCGGAATACTTTTCTGTAACAATCGTGATTTTATAGCCCAATTTAATCAAGCGAATGCTTAACTCCATCACCTGCTTCTCAACGCCGCCAACATGTGGATAAAAGAGTTTAGTGAAAAATAGTATTTCGTTTTGTTTCTTTTTAATCATGAGCAAATTTTACTACAACTTGTTCCAGCCGGCACGACAATCCTAAGATACATAATTTAAATCATGTCAACAAAAAAAGTAAGCCGTATCAAAATTCATACGTTACTCATCTGAAATTGAAGGATTTTCAGATTTTTTTGAAGCTAACTTCGTTTAAATAAAGTACTTTTTTTGATGCTTTCATAAACTCATCCCTAAGTGTTTCCCGTTCTTCTTTATAGGCAGAGACAGAATAATCAGATATCCCGATTTCTTCAAGCATCTGTTCCAACTGGCGTTTCGTAAATCTGCTCCTAATCTGTTCACCTTCAATAAAAACATTTTCCTGAAGCTCAACGGCATTTTTCCTCAAGAAATTGTAATCTTCAAGATCCTCGGGTGACTTAAAGGCAATATATGCTTTTCCATCGGTTTTCAAAACTCGGTAGGCGTCCGCCAATAGATTCCTGGTTTCTTCATATGGAAAATAATTAAAACCAATTCTTGAGAAGATTACATCAACGCTTCCGTCTCTCAACGGAATTAGACCTTCACCGAAATCGACCTTCTTTGTCACCAACCTGGAAACAACGTTGTTTTCAGAGGCAAGCTTCTTTGCGTGTTTCAGCGCGTAATCGGAGATATCCATTAAAATTACGTTGTGTCCATTGTTGATAAAATACAACGCATCATAACCAAGCCCACCCGCAAGATCACACACCGTTGAAGAGCGAGGAAACTTGGGTTCACAACCCTCTGCATATTGTGAATGTCTTGCAAGGTCAGGTGGTATATTTTTATGGATCTCGTCCCAACGGACACTGTCGGTAGTCATAAGTGCTTATTAGTTTTACACCATTCGAAAACAATTTTGCAATAGGATAGGTCCATTTGTGGTCGATGCAGGGATCGAACCTGCGACCTTTCGCATGTGAAGCGAACGCTCTACCACTGAGCCAATCGACCAAAGCACCTCTTAAATCTAAATTTTAACATCACAAACCAATAATTAACAGATTGACAGTCGCGGCCTGCTCATTTAGATTATATATGTTCCCGTTATATACAGATATGGACCTTAACATTCCACTAGGGCTGACCTACGATGACGTTCTTTTGATACCGCAATATTCAGAGGTTGACACTAGAAGTGAAATTGATCTTACAACTAAAATTTCCAACCAACTAACGTTGGGTATCCCCCTGATCACGACAAAAATGGACACTGTTACGGGAGTCAAGATGTGCATTGCAATTGGCAAACTCGGAGGATTGGGAATACTTCCGCGATTCGAATCGGTCGAATCACAGGCAAACAAGGTGGGCGAGGTAAAAAAGCAAACGAAAAATGTTGCCGCCGCAATCGGGATCAAAGAAGGCTATCTTCGACGCGCTGAGGCTTTGGTGAAAGCCGGCGCAAATGTTATTGATATTGATGTTGCACACGGACATCTTTTAAAAACGATTAACGTCACAAAAAAAATAAAACAAACATTCAAAGAGGAAATTACCTTGATGTCGGGAATCACATCAACTTACGCATGTGCTATTGATCTGTATAAAGCGGGAGCTGATTGCCTACTCGTCGGCGTTGGCGCAGGCGCAACGTGTATCACAAGGGTTGCGACCGGTTGCGGAGTTCCATCTGTCACTTCACTTTTAGAAACTGCGCGCGCAGCAAGAAAGTTTAAAAAAACCTTTGCTCCCGACGCAGGTATTAAAACATCCGGAGATATTGTCAAAGCCTTAGCCTGTGGAGCATCTGCAATCGTCAGCGGTTTTCTTTTTGCGGGAACGAAAGAATCTCCTTCAAAACTGATAGTTAAAGGCGGAAAAAAATATAAGGAATACAGTGGTTCGACATCGCTTCTTCAAAAAACGATTCAGACAAAGATTAATCCCGAGCACAAAAACTACGATTTTCTAAAACACGTCGAGGGTGTCACGGGCTTGATTCCCTATACAGGGAAGCTGAAAGATGTTGTTGCTAGTCTTTTGGCTGGCGTTAGATCCGGGTTTTCTTACTGCGGCGCTCAAAACATCAACCAACTTTGGGGAAACGCAAGATTTATTCGTGTTACCGAAAATGGACGCTACGAAAACGGGTCACACGGTTTGATAAATCCTCAAAATCAACAATTACCGTTGTAATCGATTCCTGATTGAGAATATAATTATGCTCATATGTTTTTGAAACGTCTTGGGGACCTTTTTCTAGACCTTCTCGAAGTCTTTGTCACTTCTTTTGCGGTATTTCTTTTCATTTACTTATTAGTCTTACAACCACATAAAATAAAAGGTAATTCAATGGAACCGAATTTCCACGACGGGGAATATCTCTTAACTAACAAACTCGTTTATCGTTTCGGTAAACCACAAAGGGGAGACATTATTGTTTTTAAACCACCTGTCGCTCAGGAAGAAGAATATATCAAGCGGATAATTGGCTTACCAGAAGATGTGATATCTATCCATGACGGCAGATTTTACATCAATGGTATAGTCCTGCAAGAAGACTATCTTCCACAAGAAATTGTTACCAAAGGTAAAGTTTTTTTAGAGAACAACGCGGAAAAGACAATTCCGCAGGGGAAATACTTCGTTGTTGGCGACAACCGCGAGTACTCATCCGACTCTCGTTATTGGGGTTTTATAAATAAAAGTGACATTAACGGCAAAGCCTGGTTCATTTACTGGCCGCCAAAATCAATGGGGTTTATAAAACACGGAACTTTCACTTCGTAGGTGGCGTGACCTTTATTATTGCTTTATAAAGTTTTTGTAGTCTGTTTTCAGTTTCCTCCAAATTGCCTTTAAAAATAAATTGGACACGCGTTTCTCGTTGGGATCGTATAAGCTTCACAGAAGATATTTTTTTCTTCTTGGTATTGTCATTTTGAAACATCACAAAGCGTTGTGACATCTCGTCTTGCATTCTGTCGATATCATCAGATACGATGCGCATGATCACCCTACTTGCGCTTGTTCTATTCATGTCCTGGTTCGACTTCGCTTTCATACGTCTCGCCAACTCTTCCGCACGTCTAACTGATCCTGATTCTTTGAGAATTATTTTGTATGCCTCGACCATCAAGTCGGGATCATCAATTGCTGCAAGTGCTCGTGCATGTCCTTCTGAAATCAGACCAGACAAAAGCCCATCTTTTAAGGCGTCTGGAAGCGTTAATAGTCTAATTGAATTAGAAACATAAGCAACCGACTTTCCGATTCTAACTGCAATTTCCGAAGTTGATAATGAAAACTCCGTCATCAGCCGTTCAAAACCCTTAGCGCGATCCAGTGCGTTCAAATCAATTCTTTGAACATTCTCGACCAATGCCATTTCAAGCATTCCTTTCGGAGAAGTTTCTCGAATTACTGCCGGAACGTGCGTCAACCCCGCAAGTCTAGCTGCCCTCCATCTTCTTTCTCCGGCTATAATCTGATATCCTGCAGGGGTTTTCGCTACGACCAAAGGTTCAAGTATCCCATGCTCCTTAATTGAATCGACAAGGTCGACAAGACTTTCCGGGGTAATTGCCCCCCGAGGTTGTAAGGGATTCGCTTGAAGTTGATCAACTGGAATTTGGACTATTTCGTCGGCCATACTGATTAATAAACTACTTTCTCATGAAACGACACTAACCATTTTCCTGCCCAATCGTGTTTTAAACTTAACGACTCCGCTTTCCATTGCAAACAAAGTATGATCTTTCCCAACAGAAACTGACATTCCAGGCAAATATTTTGTTCCTCGCTGCCGAACAATAACTGCACCGGTTGTAACTTTTTGGCCGTCATGAAGTTTTACACCTAAATACTTAGGCTGCGTTCTCTTTTGTTGTACAAGTTTTCCGCCTTGTTTTTTCTTTGACATACTTTTCTATTCTATATCTGTATGAATATATTAACTTAGAAAAAAGTTAATTATCAACTATTTTAAAAAGGAAAAAATGAATATCTAGACTATAGTCAATATTTTCACGCTTGTCAAGAGTATGCAGTATGTTATAAAAGTATATAGTTATAAAGATATTTTCTCAATTACAATCGGAGTATACTGGGGTCGAAAGCCGAGATGTTTTCGATATCTCGATTTTGCCTTGTATTTTAGGATATCAATTTTTTTACCTTTTACGACTTCTTCTTTTTTAAAACTTACTTTCGCCCTGCTTACATATGGTTTCCCGATAATTGTCTCGTCTCCGTCCCGAACAAGAAGTGTGTCTATTTTTTCTTCGTTTAACTTATCAACAAGTAAACGTTCTCCCTCAACAACTTTGTGCTGCTTGCCAGAAATTTTGATTACTGCGTATTTCATATCATGCTATTTTACGCGTATTTGTTAATTATCTCAAGACTTTCTTTACACTTTTCCCGCTCATGATAAGTGACAGCGTTATGAAAGAGGAAAGCAGCGACGACCCGCCCGCGGAGACCAAAGGTAAGGGTATACCTGTTATCGGAAGTAACCCCAAGTTCATCCCAACATTAATTACTGTCTCACCAATCAAAACAACAACTGAACCAATTGCAAACAGAGTATAAGCTTCGTCGTCAGAGTTGCAAGCAAGTGAAATTATCCGAAAATACAAAATAAAAAGTGCGGCTAAAACAATCGACGCGCCTACAAAACCCAATTCTTCAGAAATTCCAGCGAAGACAAAATCCGTATGTTTTTCTGGTAAGTACCGTAGCTGAGTCTGGAACCCCTTCTTAAAACCTCTTCCAAGCAGTCCTCCGGAACCTGTTGAGATGATTGATTGAATTGTGTTGTAACCAGATCCCGACGGATCCGACTCGTAGATAAAAAAGTTTGATATACGTTCTCTTTGATAAGGTTTAAAAAAAGTCCACACTAAGGGAACTCCCAAAAGGACAATAAATAAAATTGCAATAAAACTTTTTCCGCGCAGCAATTTAAAGGCAAATATTACGGAAATACCAATCGTCGTCAAAAGTGCAACCCCGAATGAAGGTTGAATCGCAATCAACAAAACGGGAAGCATCGCAAGTAAACCAAGTTTTGCAATTTTTGCAATACTCTTTCTGACACCAGAAAGCCTCTGCGCAAAAAACAAAAGCAAAAACGGTCTGACAACTTCAGAGGCTTGAAAAGAATAGTCTCCCAAAGGAATCCACCTAACAGCGCCTCTCGTTACCCGCCCAATTACTAAGGTTAATACGAGAAGTACAATAGAAAAAACGTACAGATGGGTTGTAAAATACTTCACGATATCAAACCCAAATAGATAGAGTAGATAAAAAACACTTAAAGCCACCAAAATGTAGATGTAGTACTGCGGAAATAGATCTGGGGAAAGTGAATTCAGGATGAAGACACCAGTCGTTAAAAGGACTAAGGCGCAAAAAATTACAATCGGCTCCTGTAAAAAGGGTTTTGGAAAAAACTTCACGAAATTATTTACTTTTCAACTTTGAACTCATCGCCAGAGACTAATTCGGTGGCAAGGGTTTTCTCTTTGATAAAAGCAAGAAGTTTTTTGTCGCTCGGCAGCCAATCGGAAATAACCTCGACCTTTTCATTAAGCTTCACGCCAAGAACTTTTCGCGCGTTTTGGATCTTTCGAACAAGTTTTCTTGTCTTTGCCTGCTCCTCCAACTCGGGAGTAATTTTTTCGTTGAGGGTAACCTGGTAAACCGCACCCTTTTTTACCCAGTTAAGGCTGAGCAAATTAGTCTCTTCAAGCAAAATCTGTAGATATCGGCTATCAGGTTTTTGGGAAGGTCCGTAAATCTCTGCTCCCAAAAGCGGTTGACTGATTGCAATATTTTTTTTCTTTCTTTCTGAGTGGATTGCCTCGGCAGCTTTGCGGACAACAGACATCTGCTCTGTCATAAAAATGTCGATCTCATAGTGAAAATCCGGCCAGTCTTCTAAGTGGACGCTTTCGTTTTTTGTCAAATTCGTGTAAATAAGTTCTGATAAAAAAGGTAAAAGCGGCGCAAGCATTTTCGACAGTGTCAGAAGGATTGTATATGAAACGTCATAAAAAGTTTTTTTATCATTAAGATCCGAGGCAGCGATACCAACCCGACTTCGAGATCTTCTAATATACCAATTCGAGAAGTCGTTAACAAAATCTTCTATTTTCAACGCTGCCGACGCGCTGTTGTATTCCGCCAACATCGTATCAACACCAGTCAACGTTTCCTTAAGCCTAGTCAGTATCCACTTGTCAAGAATTGTTAAACTACCAGTTTTGAAATCAACACTTTTGGTCGGAGCATAGAGATCTAAGTTGGCATATGTCACAAAAAAGTTATAGCTGTTCCACAACTTCAAATAAAACCTTCTTCTAACTTCATCGGCATTTTTATAACCAAAAAGTAAATTATCCGCCGGGTTGGCACAAACAAACATCCAGCGCATAACATCGGCGCCAATTTTTTCGGCTCCATCATTAAATTCAATCGAGTTCCCCCAACTTTTATGCATCGGCCTACCGTCTTCGGCAACCAAAGTGGCAAAACCAAACACTGTTTTGTAGGGAATTTTGTTCTCTAAGATTGTGCTCATTGCGAGAACCGAGTAAAACCAATTTTTGAATTGACCAGGAAAACTTTCAGTAATGAAGTCTGCTGGAAACCAACGGTGGAATTCCTCCTTATCTGTAATATAAAGTGGTTTTGATCGATTGTTAGAAGAGATTGTCGAGAATGGAACTATACCCGCGTCCAACCATGGATTACCAACATCGGAAATCCTACTGATAGTTTTTCCACACTTGCCACATTTGATCTTAACTTTATCGATAAAAGGCTTGTGTGGAGTGTGCCCTTCAAACACGTTCCAGCCTTCTACAGCTTTTTGCCTCAGTTCGTCAAAGCCACCGACAACCTCAAAATTACCGCAATCACATTCCCAAATTGGCAAAGCTAAACCCCAATAGCGATTTTTTTTCGAAATCAACCAGTCGTGCATGTTCGACAGCCAGTCCAATTCCCTTTTCAAACCAAACTCGGGGATCCAACTAATCGCCTTCGCGTTTTTTTTCATCTTTTCCCTGACTGGTTCGATGGCGATATACCATTCGTCGGTTAATTTCCACACCAGTTCACTTTTACAGCGCCAACACGCTGGGTATCTATGACGGTAATTTTCTAACTTAAACAAAAACAGACCATCTTTCTTTGTTTTCAAAATATCAAAAATTAATTCAGGGTTTTGCTTTGCATTTTTTCCAGAAAGATCGCCAAAACCTTCAATATAATCCGCATTGTCTTTAATTGCAGGCATAATCGGAAGACCGATCTTCTTACCAAGCCTATGATCCTCAGCTCCGGTTCCCGTTGAGGTATGCACAAGCCCTGTTCCTTCTTCTTCGGTAATAGGCATAATCATTGAGTCTGTTATAACTACAGTATGAAACAGTTTATCTTTAGAAAGTGCTTTATTTGACTGAAGATCGTCAAACGCAGATGTGTAAGCAAACCCATCCAAATCAGTACCCTTAACTGTTTTTAAAATCTTGTAGTCTCTAATAAATATTTTCTGAACAAGTTTATTCATCACCCAGTAATATTTACCTTCAAAATCAACCAATGAATAATTATTTTCTCCATCAACTGAAACTGCGATATTTGCAGGGATAGTCCATGGTGTAGTTGTCCAGACCAGTAAAAATTCATTTTTCCGACCAGTTATCGGCAGTCGAAAGTAGATAGAGGTGTGTTCGACGTCTTTATAGTCTTCGGTAAGTATCTCATGTTCTGAAATTGCGGTTTCGCAACGGTAACACCAGGGAACAACGTCTATCCCTTTGTAGATTAAATTCTTTTGCTTACATTCTTTGAGAAAATGCCAAATCATGTAATTGTTGTCATCACTCATTGTGTAGTAGGAATTGTCCCAATCCATAAAATTACCCAACCTGATTGTTTGTTGTGTTTGCATGGCTGAATATTTATTGACTCGCTTTTTACATTTATTGATGAAATTCGCCACCCCGTACTTATCGATATCCTTTTTACTTTTAAAACCAAGTTCTTTTTCAACTTCCACCTCAACCCAAAGACCCTGGCAGTCAAAGCCATTTTGAAATCGTTGCTTGAATCCCTTCATATTTTTGTATCTCTGAAAAAGGTCTTTGTAAGTTCTACCCCAAGCATGATGGACACCCATCGGGTTATTTGCCGTAATTGGACCATCTAAAAAGGAAAAAAACTCTTTCGCAGATTTGTTTTTATCTAAATATTTTTTTACGACACCGTCTTGGTACCAATGTTTAATCAATTTTTTTTCTTCTTCAACAAAATTGCAATTTGTCGAAATATCTTCAAAACGAGGTTTATTGCTCATCATGGGGAAATTTTACAACAATTTTCTTCCTATTTGAATAAGGTCAAGTCTTTTAATGACATCCTCCCCGCCTTAATAGGTGGGGTGTCCCCAAGGAGGATGACATAAAAGCAAAGCTTGACTCCGCTTACGCATTTTCAGAGTTCAATCCTGCCCGCTAGCTTGCGCAGCTAAGCAGGCGGTTCATCCCCACCCTGAAGGGTGGGGTTTTCTTGAACGTTGTTATAAAATGACGGTTTTTTCTCTCTCGAAGACAATAGATTTCACAAAGCCCGAAGATGAAAGGTCAGACAATTAATTTACTTTCAGAACTCATCCTTGCTTTATCCTTCTTAAAAATGCAGGAATCTCAAACTTTTTACCGAACTCATCAATTTCATCATCAGCCTCAACACTTTCTTCAAACGAGCGGCTATCTGTCTGAGTTATCTCTTCACCTTTTTGCTCTTCTCCTCTTTCGCTGACAACGCCCTGAAATTGCGGCTCAGTTTTCTGACTCATTTTCGCAAGTCTCGATTTTGCTTCATCAAAACCGGTCGCGACAACTGTAATTCTTACTTGGTCGGCCATATCATTTTTAATCACCGCTCCAAAGATAATATTAGCGTCGGGTTCTGCTGAAGATGATATTACTCTTGCCGCCTCATCAACCTCAAACATTGTGAGATCGGGTCCACCCGTGATATTAAAAAGTACCCCAGTTGCACCTTCAATTGACAGATCAAGCAGTGGAGAGGCAATTGCCGCCCTTGCCGCCATTTGCGCCCGATTCTCACCAACGCCCGTCCCGATTCCCAAAAGCGCGGAGCCCGCCTCTTTCATAATAGTCTTCACATCGGCAAAATCGACGTTAACAAGTCCGGGAACCGTAATTATCTCTGAAATTCCGCCAACAGCTTGTGCCAAAACAGAATCAACAATTCTGAAGGCGTCAACAAGTGTCATCTTCCGATCAATTACATCCATTAATCTCTGGTTAGGAATAACGATTAATGTATCGACCTCGTTTCTTAACTTGTCAACACCGTCATCCGCAACAACAGCGCGTCTTGTACCCTCAAAATGAAAAGGACGCGTAACAACCGCTACAGTCAAGGCACCAGACTCTTTGGCTAAGCGGGCGATTGTTGGCGCCGCTCCCGTTCCCGTACCCCCTCCCATTCCAGCTGTAACAAACACCATGTCGGAATCAATCATGAGCTCTTTGAGTTTCTCCTGAGATTCCTCCGCCGCCTGCGTCCCGATTTCCGGGTTACCACCAACACCTAGACCCTTAGTTATTTTTTCGCCTATCTGAATTTTCGTTGAAGCTTTATTTGCTAAAAGTACCTGCGCATCGGTATTAACAGCAATGAATTCAACACCGCTGATGTTGCCGCTCTCGACCATCGAACTAACAGCATTTCCCCCTCCTCCACCAACTCCGATAACTTTTATTTTTGCGATTCTACCTGAATCCGGTTTTACTAATGCCATATATCTATTTCCGTGATTTTATTATGGGGCAATGTAAAAAACAACTCGCAGTCCAAATATGACAACAATGCATATTTTAAAAATTTGCAATTTTTTTAGCAAATAAAAGCTTTCGGTCTGTAGTTATTTAGTTACCCCCAAATTAGAAATATCTTGTGAGTTAAGTTAATTCAGGGCAGGAGATCTTTAAAAATTTTTGCTAGTTTTGCAAGTATTCCTATAGTTGGTAGTTTTAACCTTTTTGATATACTTGTCAAGTGATCTTTAGGTTCCTTTTTTGAAGCATTTATCAGTACTCCGATAGGAACAGAAAAAGAAGTATTAAGGATTTCATCAACCAAACCTTCAACGCCATGTGGCTTTCCGATTCGTACGGGTAAAGAAAGGAGTCTCTTGCCCGATTCTTCAACTCCATAAACTTGCGCTCCTCCACCTGTAATAATCGCACCTGAAGGAATTTTATTAATCAACTTTTCTTTCTCAAGTTGTGTCTTGACCATTGAAAATATTTCATTCAGCCTGGGGCGGATTATTCCCTCTAATACAGTTTTTCTGGAAACTTTTTTGTCTTCACCGGCGTCATACTTGGTCAGATCAAGATATTCTTCAGCTTCCGTACCTTTTTTTTCACGAAGTGGATTGAGGGATAATTTGATTTTTTCAGCAGCCTCCAAGGAGACCCGCAGCCCAGTCGCCAAATCTTTTGTAACATTGCGTGAACCAATTGGAAGAACATAAGAATATGTTAACGAACCCTCTTCGTAAACCGCAATTGAAGTCGTTCCTGCACCGATATCAATCATCACACAACCAAGCTCCTTTTCTGTCTTCGTCAAAACCGCATCTGAAGAGGCGATACCGGAATATATAAACTCTTCCACTTTTATCCCAACCTCATCCAACACTTTTTCAATATTTTTAACTGCAGAGGAAGAAGCAGTGATCAAGTGAGCCTCAGCTTCCAAACGGACACCCTCCATTCTTAAGGGATCTTTAATACCAGAGTCACCATCCACTATAAACTCTTTAGGAATAACGTGTATCAGTACACGCGACGGCGGCAAAGAAACGGCCGAAGCGGCATCGATTACTCGATTAATGTCTGCTTGTGTAATCTCTCCTTCAGGGTTTGAAATTGCAACTACCCCATGTGAGTTCTGTGAGAGAATATGCGCACCACCTAAAGCAAGATATGCTTTGGTGACGTTGTGGCCAGCCATTCTTTCTGCAGACTCTACCGACTCGATCACAGCATCAACTGCTTCTTCTAAATTTACAATTTGACCTTTTTTAATTCCTCTGCCTTCACCCGACTCGCTCGCCGCAACTCCAATGACATTAATCACTTTTGATAAATCAGTTAGTTCTGTCTGAACATTAGCTATCAACGTTGTAACTTTTTCTGATCCTATATCAATGGCAGCAATTATTGTCGATCTAGATTTCATCATATAGCTCTAATTATCGGATTGTTAAAACGAAAATCTACCTCTGACACACTCGTGTAGCCTTTATTAATTATATACTCTTTAATAATATCAAACTGTGACGCAATGTAATAGGCCTTTCCCGCACTCAATTCCAAATCAGTGTTGTATAAAAAAAACATTTTCACTCCGTCCCGGAATTGAACCTTCATCGCATCTCCCTCGATCTTCGCTTCGCCAATACCGGGTAGATCACGAAGTTCATAAAACAGCTTTTGAAACTGCAACTCTTTATACTCTAATCTATCTCCTTTCTGATAATCAACACCTTCTTCGGATACACAATTCGTTTTTTTAGCGCTATCAATTTTTATCACAACAGCTTCCTCGTCAGTGTAATAACTTTTGTCACCAGAACTTAAACAATACTTAGCGTTTCGCTCTTGAATGCGAACAATAAACGTACCATCAAGCATAAATTGAATAGAGTATTTTTTTACCAACGGTTCAACGCTCAAGTAGTTGCGAATCTCATTTTGTGTTGAGAAGATCTTGTCTTTACGAATCTTGTCCAAACCCACACCTAAATCCGAACTGCATTTTGTATACTGGCTCACACATTCAATTTTTTTTATTTTTAGGAATGAGTAGGATAAAAAAGACCCGGCCAAAAAGACCACAACTGCAAGAATTCTAAAAAACCAATGCATACTCGGAAATAATTTTACACAATTTTTCTGCAGCCTTACTATCATCAATTTTTGGTTTTTGGTAAGATTTTACAATTTTATCCCACTTTCGCGACAGCCCGAGAATTTCCACATAAAGCCGCTTGGGATCTAAATCTTTTTCATCAAGCACCCTTGACAGACCTAAATCCTCTGCGTATTTCGCATTCTTTCTTTGCTCGTCATTATAGGCAAAAGGCAGGGGAATAAAAATCGACGGTATGCCAATTTGCAACGCTTCGGAAACAATGTTTGCACCGGACCTTGAAACGAGAATATCACTGTCGCGTAAATATTTGTACCAATTCCACATCTCAACCTTTGGGAAAGGGTGATATCTATTTCGACTTTTTCTGTCTAATGTTAACAAAAACTTTTTAATATCCGGAAAATCAACGTCACCAGTCTGATGATAGACAACAAAATCATGAAGAAGTTCGGGAAGAATTGTTATCGCAAGGCGGTTAAGCGAAATCGAACCTCGCGAACCACCGGCAATAAAGATAGCACTTGTTCTTTTTGCATACTTTTTGTTTTTGCAAGTTATGACCTCTTTTGAGATTGGGTTTCCAACCACTTCGGATTTGTTTTTTGGAAAATACCTGAGACTATCATCCCGCGAAAGGGCAATCTTCTTTGCGAAGGGCACAGATGCTAAATTAGACCTGCCTGCTGATGTTGTTTGATCATGAATGATAACAGGTATGCGCAGTAACCAGCCAATCACAACGATCGGAAAAGCGGAAAAACCTCCAAATGAAAGAATTGCGTTCGGTCTTTCTGAAAGAAGAATGAAAAGTGCATGGGCAAACCCGATCGGTATTTTCAAAAGTGACGGAAGCGTCCAAAGTGTAAATTTCCTTTGCAATCTTCCACTGACAATTGGGATAAATTTTATCCCGATTTTTGGCATGTAGGCGTTTTCAATTGTGGAGGACTTGCGACCCTCCATGGCGCTTGAAGATCCCACAAAGACAATCCCCCAATTGGGATTTTGTATTTTGAACTCCTCAATTGTCGCATACGCCGTTGAACCAGCGTGTCCCGCTGCAATCAACAGTTTACCATTCATACCTTTGCGAATACTTTAACACCGAATTAAAAATTGCAAAAGCAGTTAACATTGTGAGCAATGTAGATCCCCCGTAAGAAATAAATGGAAGCGGAACACCAGTAAACGGTAGGAGTGAAGACACCGACCCAAGGTTAATAAACGCCTGACCGGTAAACCATGATGAAATGCCAATCGCAAGGACTATTAAAAAATCATCTTTTACTTTTTTCAAACTAGTTGCCATCCGAAGTGAAATAAAGATATAAATACCAAGTATAATTGAAACACCTAGAAAACCGGTCTCCTCAGCTACAATCGCCATAATTGAATCCGTTGTTGCCTCCGGCAAAAATAAATATTTTTGTTTAGATTGCCCGATACCAGAACCACTAACACCACCAATCGCCAATGAATATAAAATCTGTTTTATATGGTAGTTGTCACTTTGGTCGCTTGTTATCGGGTTCAAAAAGGCCTGCAACCTCTCCCTTCTGTAGTCTGACATGATAATCAATAGAAATACAACAACGATAGCGCAAATTCCGATTATTAGTATTTTACGTAAGTCGACACCCGAAAAAACAAGCTGTGAAAAAGCAATTATCCCAATAACAATCGTTGTACCCAAATCCGGCTGCAACATCACTAGTGACGAAGTCAGAATTATCGGAAGAAGAAACGATATTAACTTTCTCTTGTTAGCCGCAAGTTTTGCAAGATATATGCAAAGTGCCAATTTTGCAAATTCAGACGGTTGAAACCCAAAAAAACCAAGATTTAGCCAACGACGTGCACCCAACGTTTTGGCGCTGATTCCAGGAATCAAAACCAATATTAGAAAAATTATCGAGAGAAGATAGATGTAGAGAGCGAACTTGCTCCAGATAGTCACATTAATTTGCGAGATAATCAAAAAAACAAAAAGTCCCACAATCACCCAAACCAATTGTTGTTTAACAAAATAAAAACGATCAGAAAAAATTTCCATCGCCCGTGGCGCGGAGACATCCATAATCGCAAACAATCCGATTAAAATAAGTACCAAAAGCGGAATAAACAATCTGTAGTCAATAAAGAAAAACAAATGTTTTGCAGAAGCTTTCTTTCTCTTCATAAATATAAAAAAAGGTCATATCATCGACAGCCAAAGTCCGAAAATTGCCAGAACAATACCAACGAGCCAAGCACGAAAAACAATCTTCGGCTCTTCCCAACCACGTAAAAGGAAACTGTTATGTAAGGGTGCAAGCGGCAGTAAAGGCCTTTTTAAAAATTTCCAGCCGACAATCTGGACAAATGATGATACGAGCTCGATGATAAATACTCCACCAACGATCGTCAGTGCAACAATACTCCCAGTAAGCAAACCAACAACGGCGAGCGTTGCTCCAAAAGACAACGCGCCGGCATCGCCCAAAAATATTCTCGCTGGCCAAACGTTAAAATACAGAAAAGCGAATAACGATCCCAAAAGTAGTGCTATGAACAACGAAAGCGGTGTGTCCAAAGAAGCAGAAGAAATTATTCCAAACGCTACAAGACAAATTAAAAACAATCCGCTCGATAAACCATCCAACCCGTCGGTAATGTTAAAAGCGTTGGTGAAAGTAACGATGACAAATGCAGAAAAGAAAAGATAAAAAAAACCGAGATTGATGTTGACGTTAACAAAGGGCAAATGGAGAAAGTGAATTCCCAACTTGTAATACAAAATTGCGCCGACAATAAACGCTAACACCCATTGCAAAATAAATTTTGTTTTCCGAGTCATTCCAAACCATAACCCAAGTACCCCCGGTTTAGGTTTTGAAAACATCTTCATCAAGTCATCCGATAACCCCAAAAGCCCGAACGACAAAAAGGTAAAGAAGATTGCAAATAGCTCCCACTTAAAATCATGGGAGCTTCGGATATAAACTCCCATGTGTGAGGCAAACGGAAACAATAGGTAGAACAAAAGAAGCACAACGAGAATTATTAACACTCCACCGCCAACAGGAGTCCCTGCTTTGACATCGTGATACTCATCAAAAATCGGCACCTTACCCCTTCTTGGCGCTTCTTTTCTACGCGTTAAATGTAGTCGGTAAAGAAGATTGATATAGGGAATGATTAGAATGCTCGTTACAAAAAATGAAAACAATATCAGTCCTAACGCCAAGGGCAGTACGTTTGGCAAAGTCATAAGTAGTATTAAGTATTATAACGCCTATAATTTTCGCTTACAATCTCCTCATAATTCTTCTACCTGTTTCAAAGACATGAGTAAAAAAATATAAGGGCGAAACCGGAAGATCGTATGCATGTAGCCAATCAATTCTATTACCCCCAAATCCTGTTTTAAAAAGCGTTACTCCAGCGAATCTATGTTTTGGACTATCGTTTGGAGCAATTCCCCAAAAGTTATAAAACTTCATGCCTTTTTCCCTTGCAGATTGAATTATCTTCCACTGTAAAAAATACGAAAATGGGATTTCTCTAAAGTCTGATGTCGAGCCGCTGTGATGATAGTACGCATATCTTCCATAAAAGATGATTATTGCTGCTGCCAGGTTGTATTCACCTTTCCCACAAACAACCAATTCCGCTTGGCCATCCTTCGCAAAAGTAGCCAGTTGTGCCGTAAAAAGCGAGTTTGAAAAACCCTTAAACTTATGCCTTTTCACTGTTTCACCCTGAAGTTTATCCAATATTTCAGTTTTGTCAGGAACACTATAAACCTTCACGCTAAGATTCATGTCCAAACTTTTTTTAATTAGATATCTTGTTGTCTTTCTCATACCTGAAAGCAGTTCATCGTCGTTTCGATCTATTTCCAAAACCCACGTGTTTTCAGCATGAAGGTGCATCGGTGCCGGCAACAAACCTAAACTACTAAATAATTTTCGATTTTTTTGATTATCGAAGAGTTCCGGCCTTATACGCACAAACCAAACTTTTTGTTTTACTGCATAACTTTTTATCGTCTTCAAAAAGAATGAAACTAGTCTTTTGTTTTCCCAATCAAAAAGTGGTCCACCGGGAATTAAAAAATGCGGCCCTCTTTTTGCTTTTTCTTCTATTACCAAACACACACCAACAAGTTTTTTGTCTTTAGTAAATCCAAGTCTGAAGATTTTCTTCCCCAAAATTTTATTTGTCTCCCCCCAATTCCAAGATTGCAGAAATGACTTAGGGTCATTTTGTAAAACAAACTTCTCCCACAAATTTTTGCTACTAATTTCTTTTACTTCGTACTTTCCCATAATTTCAAAACTGAAACAACATTTTCAACGTCAGAATTTTCCATCAATGGGTATGTTGGTAAATTAAGTAAACACCCTGCATACATCTCGGCCGCCGGGCAACTTCCTTTTCTATAACCGATAACTTCTAGATCTAACGCTGGTGTTACAACTTTATTGTACCAATCACCCAATAAAATATTCTGACGTTTAGCAAATTCTATTATTTCCTTTGACTTTAACTCGTGAATAGGAACACGAAGCCAAATTGCCCCTTCGACACCGCTTGGACATCGGAAATTAGTTCCTTCCAACATTTTTAAATAACTATTATGAAAACCAATCCTTCTTTTGTTAAATTTATCGAGTTTATTAAACTGGTGTAAAGCCAACACAGCCAAAGCACCCGGCATTTTCGAGGGAAAAAGTTCTGGTTTTTTACCTCTTTTTTCCTTTTCGTAAACAGCTTTGTCTAAAATCCTTAACTTCTGAGAAACAAACAAAAGCATTTTTCCAATTGAGTATTTTCTAAAACCCAAAAAATATGAAGGTTTAATAAACGAAAAAAGTATTGGGTGTAGTAGTTGACGTATCACCCAAGATTTTGGCGGTTCTGCCAAATTGTCCCTTAACAATCTGAGTTTTTTATAATAATTTTGGTTAGATGTCAGTATCATTCCACCAAACACCGATGAAATTACCTTATCTCTTCCAAAACTAAAAAAGGAAATATCTCCAAAAGTTCCTAATTTTTTACCATTATATTTACCCCCCATCGAAACCGCGCAGTCTTCAATGACTGAAATATTATGCTTCTTTGCCACTCTTGCAATTTCTTCAACTTTCGCGGGTACACCAAAAGAATGCTGAACAATAACACACCTTACATCGCCGTTTAACTTTTTCTCAAGGTCCCCAACATCCATGTTGTAGGAATCATCAACATCAACGTATAGTGGCAACGCATCGTTCCATAAAATAGGATTTGAAACAGCGATACAAGTAAGCGCCTGTATTGCTACAAAGTCACCTTTTCTTATATCCATCGCTTTTAAAATGAGAAACTCCGCCGACCTTCCGCTATTTACAGCAAGGGCTTTATAATTTTTTCCAAAATACGAGGCAAATTTATTTTCGAAGTCAGAAACAGCTTTTTCATCAAACCATTTCCACGGCGAAAGTAGCACACGTAAAGACAATAAAATATCATCCTTCTCTGTATTTGGTGAAATCGAAATTACAACAGGCTTCATAAACTTTTAACTACATCCATAATCGCCGAGGGTTGTCTTCCTTCAAGTAAAATTACATCGCTGTCGTCAATAGACTTCAGAAACATTTTTTTCAAAATTTGGAGATTGGCTTCATACTTAATTTTGCTCTTGTCTGCCATGCCATTTAAAATATATAAAGCGTTATCTTTATTTGTAACTATAACTTTATCGATTAATTCGGACATCTTCACTCCCAAATCTTCATGTATTTTTTGAGAAAACTCTCCGAGCTCTATTATTCCGCTACTTATCACAACCTTCTTTTTATTTTTAAAAAATGACAAATAGTCAAGCGCTGCAGTGAAACTTTTTTGCGAGCTGTTATAACTATCGTTTATTATTATGGCACCAGTCACTGTTTTGATAAGAGACATCGTACCTTCGGGAGTTATAAGCGAAGACATGGCTTTCTCAATTTCTACCCACGACAAACCTAAAATCCTTGAGATTAATATCGCACAACTTATATTTTCAATAAAATGTACCCCCGTTGTTTTTACTGTGAACTTATTGTTAACTTGTTTCCCGTTTTCCAGCACACTAAACTGCACCTCATTCAGAGATTGAAAATTGCAAATCCTTCATTTTTCAAGCTATCAACGATTTCAAATTTCGCATCCTTAAGATTATTCATTGAGCCGAAAAGATCAACATGTTGTGGTTCGATTCCCGTAATAATTGCCATTTTAGGTTTAACCACCTCAGCAAGTTCTTTAATTTCTCCCTTTTTGTACGCACCTATTTCACAAACGAAGTATCTTGTATCGTTAGTTAACTTGTTATTAATTGTCCGAACAACTCCAAAAAAAGTATTTTCACTTTTTTCCGTTTTTTGAGTTTTGTATTTTTGTGACAGAAAATGTGTAACAAAATCTTTTGTTGTAGTCTTCCCGTAACTTCCAGTTATTGCAATTACAAACGGATTAACTTTTCTTAATTTTTCAACGGCTTCCAGTTTTTCCTTCAACTTGGTTTTCCTCGTTAAATAGCTAGTTACAACTACGCCACATACAGTGCCAATAGGCAGCAGAAATTCACCTAAAATAATTCCGAGATTTAACGGCAGAATTAGTGGCATCAAGAGAGGCAAAAAAGAAAATAATAAAATAATTTGCATTCTTTTTGTCAGAACTGGTTTTCGAAAACCAATGGCTTTACTTTTAAAAATAATTATCATCAACAAAATAGTGAGGTATGGGACAGTAAACGGCACTAAAAACTTCGACAAAAATCCCAACGGTAACGACACGCTTTTAAGTAAGAAAAAGTAGAAAAATAATTTACTCTTACCATCAGAGGTTTTAAAAAATGACCATAAGCGATCGAATCTGTATTCCTTAACCTGAACCCAATAAGTCCACACCAAAACCTGTAACACACAAGTTAATAACCACAAAAGGTAGATAATCAAAAAATAAAGTATTAAGACAAATTCTGATACCATATTTCAATTTTTTTGGATATTTCTTCAGGTTCAACATAGGGCAGCGTATGTCCGTCGTTTGTATAGCTGACAAGCTCACTGTCTTTTATGCTCCTGTTCAAATATAAAGCATCTTTATACGGAGTCATCTTATCATTTTTCCCCCACAAGATCAGTGTCGGGGTCTTAATTGTTTTAGCTAATTTTCTCAAATCTTCTGAGGCTACGTTTTTAAATGTCTCTTTAACATATCCCGAGGTCTTCTCATAATCATGCTCTCTGGCAGCTTTGTACAAAATTTTTCTAAAACGGTCGGCTAGCGGTTTATGGAAAAGAAACACCCTGCCTGTTTTTGCAAGCATGTAAAATACCGCTCTTTTGATAAATTTTCCTCTCGATATTCCTCCCGACGCACAAAGAATCAAACCAGACAAATTTTGATCAGAAAGTGAAAGCTTAATAGCAATTCGCCCGCCAAAAGAGTGACCAAAAACAAAATACTTCTTTCCGGCAAATCTTTTTGCAGATTCATTCACAACCTGTAAAACATAATCTTCCAAGTTGTAAGCTCTGGTTAGTTCTCCACCGCCAAACCCAGGCAATTTAGGAAAAAAAACGTTCCATCTTTTATTCCTTAATTCTGATACAAGCGGAGCTAATCTTTGTCGATGTGCCCCCCATCCGTGAAGAACTACTATATTTTTGTCTATCATGTTTATATTAAATTTCTCTTCAAAGCCGGGGACTACGCGTCCGTGGTTGAAGAAAAAACCTTCTTGTCGACACAAGATCTTGGGCTTAACTGTCAGTATTGGTTTATTTTAACATCTTTTCGCGTCCCCTCATAAATTACTTGAATATGTGGTATTATCTACTAATTGTTTAAGGGGGGGTGATACTTATGACAGGCGAGGCACTTGCTCAAACCAAACCCATTTCATTAGAAAATTCTAAAACTCTTATCGAACCAGATGTCCAAGTACAAACGCTTCAAAAAGAATTAGGCAAACTACCCAAAAAAGAGAAGTAAGGGTGCAAATATATTAAAGGCTGCAGAAGCAGCCGGACTTAGGAGGATAGATTGATTGTTATTTTAACTTAATCTACCTATATAATAATCTGTAGTTGTTAGAACATGTTAAATGAGTGTGCCAATTTATAACAGCGTTCAAGAAAACCCCACCCTTCAGGGTGGGGATGAATTGAACTCTGATATGTCATCCTCCTTGGAGAAACCCCGCCTTTTAAGGCGGGGAGGATGTCATTATATAAATGGAAATTATTTGCCTGAAAGTAAGGCGGTAATTAGTGTTTTAGATATCGGACTGCTTCGCGGCTTTGGCGTTTTTGATTTTCTTGTCACTTATAATAATCGGCCATTTCTTATCGACCGGCACATTGACCGACTTTTTAATTCTGCAAAGATATTGGGTTTAACGATTGGAAAGACAAAAAGAGAAATTGAAAGCATCGTCAACAACACGCTTTCAAAAAACATAAACGGAAAAGAAAAAACAATTCGTATTCTAATAACCGGCGGTGTTGGAAATTCATCGACCGAACCTTCTGCTAAAGCCTCAATTATTGTTATCGTCGAGGACCGTCACTTTTACCCAAATGCGCTTTTTGAAAATGGTGCAAAAGCCCTCTCGTACAAATATTCCCGTCCTTTCCCTGAAATCAAATCTCTCGAATATTCAGTCGCAATTAGGGCGTTAAATTTAGCGAAAAAAAGCGGATGTATTGAAGCAGTTTATTACGACGAAAAATCAGGTAATATTACAGAGGCAACTACAAGTAATGTCTTTATCGTCAAAAATAAGCAAATCTACACGAGCGACAATAAGATTCTTTTCGGTATTACAAGAGACCTGGTCATCAGTCTTTGTCATATAATTTATCCGGTCATAAAAAGACCGATAAAATTATCCGACATCTTTTCTGCCGATGAGGTCTTTTTAACTGCAAGCAACAAAGAGGTCATGCCAGTTGTGAAAGTTGATAAGAAAAAGATAGGTAACGGAAAAGTCGGACACGTCACTAAAGATGTGATACAACTGTTTAGAAATTTCGTAGAAAAAGGTAAGTGGTAATGATTTAGCTTCCAATTAGGTTCATCACGCATTTTTTAAATTGATTTCCACGCTCCTTGTAATTTTCAAACATGTCAAAAGAAGCACATGCAGGCGAGAGCAAAACTACACCACCTTTTTTAGTAACCTCTTTACATTTCTCTAAAATTTGCGACATTCCAGGTTTACCCATCCTTATAATTAAGTTTTCAGATTTATATTTTTTTAACAATTCGTAAAGCTTATCTTCAAGATCACCAATAAGAAGAATATTTTTTAGATTTTTGGTTTTAGATAAATGTTTGGCCATTTGATTAAAATCTAATCCCTTATCATAGCCCCCTATAATCAAAGTCGTCGGTTCAAAAAAAGAATCAACTGCAGCAATTGTTGTTTGAGGGTTTGTTGAAAAAGAGTCGTTGTAATATTTTACACCATCCACCTCACCAACCAGTTCTAGTCTGTGCTCCAAACCCTTAAAGGAAAAAACTGTTTTTTCAATACTCTTTAGATCCGCACCCGCAAGATAAGACGTACAAGCTGCGGCACAAACATTTTCCCAATTATGTTTTCCCCGTAAAAGTAAGTCTTTAGTGTTTCCGATTTTCGACAACTTCCCTTCAATTTTCAGATAAATTACTCCATTCTCAACATACCCGCCAACAACTTTTTCATTTTTACTAAAAAAGTAATTTTTAGAAGGGGAGAGGTCGGCGAAATCTTTTGAGGTTTTGTAGTCAAAATTAATTACTTTAAAGTCGTCTTCATCTTGTTGTTTCACGATATTTTTTTTAGCATCGACATACTCTTTCTGATTTTTATGCCAATCCATGTGGTCGCTTGTAACATTCAAGACAACCGCAATGTCGGGACTTTTTTGCAAATCAATAAGTTGAAATGAAGAAAGTTCTAAAACAACAACTGAGCTCTCCCCAACCTCGTCCAAAACCGATAACGGGGGAGATCCAATATTCCCTGTTAAATATACATTCTTCCCGCTTTTTTTGAGCATCTCATAAATCAAAGTGCACGTTGTCCCCTTCCCTTTCGTACCAGTAACTCCAATACTTACACCGTTAAATTTTTCAAAGAAAAGTTTAATATTGCTCGTAATTACGCTACCTGACTTTTCAGCCGTGATAATTTCCGGCAAAAATCGGTATACCCCAGGCGATCTGAAAATTGTTTTATAAACTGTCAAGCCAGTTTTAAGATAATCCGCTCCTGTAATGAATTTTAAATCTGAAGTATTAATACCGGACAAATCTAAATCGCTCTTTGTTTTTTTGTCAAAGACAGTAATGTCATTTATACCTTTTTTCTGTAGATAATTGATTGTATCTTTCCCTTCAACACCCAAACCCAAAACGGCGATTTTAGATTTCAAAGTCAACATCGATACAAGTATTGTATCATCAGATGTACAATATTATAATTACCTCAAAATAATGAAAATTCTTCATAACTTCTCCTTAAAAAACAAGCACTCGTTTAAGGTCGACGTCAAGGCAAAATGTTTTATCCTTATTAGTAAAATCGAAGATATAGTTAAAGTTCTTCAAAATAAAAAATATAACAATAACCTGCTTGTACTCGGAAGTGGCACTAACACACTTTTTACCAAAGATTACCCAGGGACAATTCTCCAAATCGCGACAAAAGGAATTGCTGTTGTTGATCAGGACGAAAAAGAAATTACAGTCGAAATCCAGGCAGGTGAATCCTGGAGCGGGTTTGTTGCTTGGGCTGTCAACAACGGTTTTTCCGGAGTTGAAAATATGGCTTTGATTCCCGGCACTGTCGGGGCAGGTGCCATCCAAAACATCGCCGCTTATGGTGAAAATTTCGAAGACGTCTTTGTTTCTTTGGAAGTAATCGAAATGGCTTCAGGTAAGACCATTTCCTTCGATAAAAAGGCTTGCAAATTCGGGTACCGGGAAAGTATTTTTAAAAAAGATTATAGAAATAGGTTCATCATTACCAAAGTAAACCTTCGCTTAGCGAAAAATGATGAAATAAATACTTCATACCATTCACGGTATGGGTCACTGGAAGACGAGTTGGCAAAAATTTCAAATCCTCCCTACAACATCAGGGATGCTTCAAAAGCTGTAACACTAATTCGCGAACGGAAATTTCCTGATTGGGAAAAAATAGGAACAGCAGGTAGTTTTTTCTTAAATCCTGTTATAACCAAAAAGGAGCTTGTCGGGATTCAAAAAAAAGTTCCTAATATCCAGTTCTATCCGATAGACAAATTATCATACCCAAAACCCGACGACCCAAAGTTTATATATTCGGATTACGTTAAGATACCCGCCGGGTGGCTTCTGGAAGAATTGGGTTGGAAGGGAAAATGGATCGGAAAAGTGGGAACGTCGCCAAACCAATCTCTTGTTGTCATGACACAAAAAGGAGCAACTGCGCAGGAGATTCTCAAATTTGCCGAAAAAATGAAGTTGGATGTTAAAAAAGCCTACAGCATCGATCTCACGCCCGAGGTAAACATTATTTAACTGGATTTTTCTTCAACAAATCATAGAGGTGAAAAATGTTCCCCGCACCCATTGTTAAAACAATATCCCCCGCCTTAACGTTTGTCTTTACCCAAGCTACTGTAGTTTTTTGATCAGCAACATAATGTGTATTTTTATTATATTTATGTACACCTTCCGTCAACAATTTTGAGGATACCGTTGGATCATATTTTTCTCTCGCAGACGCATAAATATCCATTAATGCAACAACATCAGCATCAGCAAAACTTTGGGCAAATTGTTCGAATAAAGCTTTGGTTCTTGAGTAAGTATGTGGTTGGAAAATAGCTACAATCCTCCTTTTGGGAAACCACTCACGGGCAGCTTGCAATGTCGCCTTTATTTCTGACGGATGATGTGCATAGTCATCATAAAATCTTGCGTTTTTATAAAAAATCATTTCTTCAAATCTGCGCCTGCAGCCCAAATATCGTCGCAATCCCTTTACTAATATTTCCTGCTCAACTCCCAATAAATCCCCTACTGCGAAAGCAGCCACGGCGTTTCTGATATTAAATTCTCCTGGAACATTAATCGTCAAGTTTTCAACAAGTAGGCGTTTCTTTTTTATATAGAGGTCAAAGCTCGTTCTTTGTTCAGCATACTTTACTTTTTTAATTCGGTAGTCAGCACTCTTTTCGAAGCCATAAGTAATTAAATATGCATCTGATTTTTTTGCAACCTCAATCGTATTTTTGTTATCGGCGTCAGCAAGTAAATATCCATACTTTCCAAGTTTATTGAAAAATTGCAAAAACGTTTCTTTGGTTTTTTCAAAATCGGGGTAAATATCTGGATGGTCATATTCAATATTGGTAGCAATGATTACTTTTGGCTTGAGAAGAGAGAATTTCGGTCGGTTATCAACTCCGGGAGAAACGGCGTACTCATCAGCCTCGCAAATAAAAACTCTGCCTTCTTTTACATAGCGTCCGGAAACTCCGAGTGGAAAAATATTGCCCACCCCGACTAAAAAGGATGGGTTTAATCCTGCTGTATCAAGAAGTACTGACAACATCGAACAAGTAGTAGTTTTTCCACCAACCCCGCAAACACAAATTGTTTCCTTCTCGAGGCTTGCCTGTGCCAATGCTTCCGCATACGTTAAAACGGGGATCTTTAATTGTTTTGCCTTTTTGACTTCCTCATTTTCAAGTCCACCATGTGCGGCTGTTGTGACCAAAAGATCAAAACCAAGTTTTACATGTTTTTTACTTATCCCCAAACTCCAACCAATATTTCGCTTTTTCAATATTTCATCGGTAACAAAAGCTTCTGGAACATCGCTGCCAGTAACAAACATTCCCATGTCCTGGTAATATGTCGCGAGTGCGGTCATCCCTACACCTTTAATTCCAGTCAAGTGAACTTTTTTAACTTTATCGGGGCTTCTCATTCTGATTTTATCTGATCGGCTAAGTTTTATTAATTTCCTCATTCATCTTCTTATTTGCATGCTCAAGTTCATCCCATGTATTTATGCCACACCACTGCCTCGAATCGTTCAGACGAAAAACATTAATAAAATCATTCTGCCTTACGGCAATTTCAATCAAGTCAGTAATATAATACTCACCAACCGTACCTTTCTTCACCTTCTTTATATTTTTCAAAAACCATCCCCGATCAAATACATACATTCCAATATTGCATTCTTTAATTTTCTTTTCAGATTCGCTTGCGATTTTCTCCTCAACAATACGAAGCAGTGTTCCGTTAATATCTCGTACCAATCTCCCAATTCCTGTTGGATTTTCCAAAATCGTACTCGTAAAGGTCAACTTTGCCTTGGATTCAAGATGGCTTTGGAAAACCGCGGCAAAAGTTTCTGGTTTATAGAAAGCACTGTCATCGCCGTTAACGACTAAAATAGTTCTTTCACTTTTCAGATTTTTCATTCCTTGCCAAGCAGCATGTCCAGTACCCAAAGCGGTCCTTTGGAATGCATAATTTACAGTCGGGCCAATTTCTTTAATTACATCTGAAGCTCGATATCCAACCACCAAAGTAATGTTTGAAAAACCGGATCTCCTTAGATTAGTCACACAATAACTAACTATTGGTTTTTCCGCAATGTCGAGAATCACTTTTGGGGCTTCTGAGTTTAGACGCTTTCCTTTACCGGCAGCTAAGATAATCGCATTCTTTCCGTACTCAGCTTTTAACACATTCTCAATCGCTATTCTATCCTTCCATAAATGTTCAATTTTCCCATAACACATGCTGTTTTCATGACCCTTTCCACAAATAACAATCGTATCGCCGGTTTGAGCAACACTTTTAATCGAGTAATATATTGCTTCATATCTATCGGGGACAATCAAATATTTCCTTTCAGCATTATCTTTCGAAAAGTAGTCTTTTGCCAACGCTTTCAACGCTCCTCTTTTTATCTGACTACATATTCCATTTACATCCTCGGTTCTGGGGTCTTCCGCCGTAATAATACTTAAATCCGCCAAGCGTCCTGAAATTTTACCCATTTGAAAACGCTTCCTTTTATCCCTTTCACCCGCACAACCAAAAACACAGATTAGTCGTTTTTTTGTCATTTTCTTTAAAAGAAGTAGTAAGTTTTCAAGCGAATCTGGAGTATGCGCAAAATCAATATAAATATTAATTCCCAATTCATTATTCACTTTCTCCAAGCGCCCTTCCGGAGGTTGAAAATCCTCTAACGCACGCATTGACGCTTTCAATCCTATTCCTTCCAGCTGTGCAACACAAACCGCAGCTAAAACATTGTATAAATTATATTTTCCCAAAAGCTTAATTCTTCCCCTGTACACTTTCGCATCTTTGACTACTCCATAATCCATATAGTCTTCTGTCATCCGATGTATTTTTCCAACAATGTCTGCATCTGCATTTAGTGAGTAGCTTGCCATCTTTTTGTCGTTCTTAAACATTTGTCTTATAACTCTGTACGACGGATCGTCACGATTAACAACTAACTTTTTCGACCTCTCAAAAAGTTTCAGTTTTGAACGGCGGTAATTAGCGAAAGTTTTGTGGTAATCCAGATGCTCTGGCGTAATATTTGTCAAAACTCCCACCTCGTAATTAATCCCATAGACCCTTTCCTGATCCAACCCATGTGAGGTTATTTCACACACGGCATACTTTAGCCCTTTATCTACCATCTTTTTTAGAAACGATTGGAAAAGAAGCGGTTCGGGATTGGTTACATGCAATCCGGTATCAGATACTTCGTTGGCAATTACGGCATTCACGGTCGAAATCATACCTACCCCGATTTTTACTTTGTTAAAAATATGATGAAGAAGATGAGCAACAGTCGTCTTTCCTTTAGTCCCGGTTAGTCCAATAATTTTAAGTTTTTCAGCCGGGTTTTCATACCAAAGCGCAGCAATAAGTGAAAGAGCCTTTCTAGAGTCTTGCACCTGAATGTAGTTTACCCTTTCACCGACAACTGCTTTTTTGAAAGGGCGTTCGCTAACAATTGTCGATGCTCCACTTTTTATAGCATCTTCAAGATACTTGTTTCCGTCTGTCCTCAGGCCTTTTACAGCAACAAACAAAAATCCTCTCGCGATTTTTCTGGAGTCGTCAGAAATTCCAACAATATTTACATTTTGGATAACGTTTGATTTCTTCAACAAAGATGCTTCACGAAGTAACCCAACGATGTCTTGCGCTCTCATTTCACTTCTTCAATTTTTGCTCCCAGTTTCTGAAGGTTCTCGGCAAAATATGGATGGCCACGATAGAGAGCATCCGCGTTTAAAATTGTTGATTCTCCCTCGGCAATCATACATGCTAAAACCATTGAAACTACAGCTCGGATAATATATGGTGCCTCGATAGTTGCTCCTCTTAGCTTCTCCCCGGCAATTGTAATTATTCTGTGCGGATCACACATGATAATATTTGCACCCAGTTTTGTTAATTCGCTTGTCCAGAAAAGCCCTGAATCGTACATCCAATTGTGAAAAAGCGTCACACCACTTTTTGCTTTTAGAGAGATGGGTATATATATTGGAAGAAGATCAACTGGTAACGATGGCCATGGCTGCGCCTTGATGCTTAAGTAATTTCTTCCACTATCTTCAGGTATGACCCTTATCTTCTGATTGGCTTCAACCACCGCTGTAGTTTTGTGATAATCAACCACAACCCCGAAACGGGAAAAAATATAGTTGATATGCTCAAAAAGTTCTGGTTGCGAATTTTGGACTTCAATACGACCACCCGTAATTGCCGCCATAGCCAAAAAAGTAGCTATCTCGTAATGATCGCTGAACATTGCATATTCCACTTTTCTCAAAGTATTCCCGCCTTCAATATTCAAGATACTCGAACTAACACCAGAAATATGAGCACCGGCATTATTCAAAAACATGCATAAATCTTGAACTTGTGGCTCTGATGCTGCACCGTAGATTTGCGTATTTCCTTTCAAGGACAGCGCTAGCATAATCGCGTTCTCCGTTGCAGTCGGACTCATTTCACGAAGCCAAATACTCCCAGCTTTGGCGCGAGCTGCATCCATTCTTATTCCATTTTCCCCCTCTTTGACTTCCACTCCCAAATCCTCAAAAGCTTTATAGTGTGGCGAAAGCGTCCTAAAGCCAAGAGTACAACCTCCAGGTAATCCCCCAAAATCAACTTTCCCAAATCGCGCAAGCATTGGACCCCATAAAAGTGATGTTCCACGCATTGCATTCCAATCTTCACGCGTAACTTTTTCGAAAGAAATTTTTCGGTTATCAATTTTCATCACGCCTTCTTTTTTTTGCCAATCAATTTTGCTTCCCAGTTTCTGCATGATGGCAATTAGTTTATTTACGTCCGTTATCTCTGGAACGTTCATCAAAGTCACTGGGGTATCAAACATCAATGTGGAGGGAATGATTGAAACAGCAGAGTTTTTACTACCTGAAGGCTTAATTACACCGTTTAACTTTTGCCCACCTTGAATTCTAATGTTCACGGTAATACTCGATTATACTCCGGTTGTGGAGTTATGCCAAAATGTAAAAATAATCTCTCAGCAATATTATACCAGAGCGGTGCTGCAGTTTCGGAAGCCCACTGGGAACTTTTGGGTTCTCTCAAAGTTACAAGCATAATAAATTTAGGGTTCCGGTAAGGGGCAAAGCCAACAAAACTCGCAACAGTCTTTTCTGCATCATAGTGGCCGGAAATGGGTATCTGCGCAGTACCAGTTTTTCCAGCAACACCGTAACCCCTTTTATACGTCCATTTTGACTCACCATATTTTGCAGCTTCCACCATCATTTGCGTAATTTCATCCGCAGTATTTTTTGATATCACGCGATGTCCTGTTTCCGAATCTTGTACTGTATAAACTTTATCACCAACAGTAATTTGTTTAACAACTTTTGGTTTAATAGACACACCGTCATTTGCAATGACATTGACAGCACTAATCATCTGGATTGGTGTTACAGCTATTCCCTGCCCAAAACTTGATGTTGCCAAGTCAATCTCTTTCCAATCTTTCTCTTTCCTCAACTGTGGCGTCATCTCACCCTGGAGGTCGATTTCTGTTTTTTTACCAAGCCCGAACTTTTCCAAATACTGTAAATTTTTATCAATCCCCGTCTTTTGCGCAACAAACACCATACCAACATTATCGGAATGAACAATAATATCTGTCATTGAAGACTCCGGAAAATATTGATCGTTCCACGTGTGAATCGTGTATTCACCCATCCGAAGCGGACCAGAACAAATGTCACATTTTGTATCAACATCTATTGCGTTAGAATCCAGTCCCGCAGCCATCGTAATAATCTTGAAGACTGACCCAGGTTCAAACGAGGCGGAAATCACGGGATTTAAAAACAAGTCGTTGGCGTACTCCCAATATTTTCGCGGGTCAAATGAAGGGACAGAAGCCATCGCCAATACACCACCGGTTGAAGGATCAATAACAACCACCGAACCATTGACAGCACCGTATTTCTCAACACCATTTTTCAATTCTTCTTCAGCCATAAGTTGAACACCCTTGTCGATATAAGTAACTAAATCAGCGCCAGAATAAGAAGGGACGCTTTTGCTCTGACCGAAAAGAATTGGTAAACCACGAAGATCAGTTTCCCGCTTCTCGATACCATACGATGCAGACAGCGTCGTATGGTAAAAACCTTCTATACCGAAATAACCTTGATTTTCACTTATATCATTTTTTCCAAGAAATCCAAGAAGTTGTGCTGCAGCTGAGGCTTCAGGATAGACTCTTACCTCGTCTCTATCAAAACCAATTCCTTCAATTTTTTGCGCTTCAATCTGATCTTTAACTTCTGTAGTTAGTCTGTTTTTCAAAGGTACCCAAGATTTATTTTTATCTGAAACCAAAGACTCTATTCGTCTTACTTCTTCGCCGAGCATTTTCGTGTCATAAACATCTTCAACAAGTAGTTGCGACAACTTCTCCGCATCGGAATTAGAATTGATCATTCTTTTGGGTTCGGCAAATAAATTCCAAGAATCTGCCTGACCAACAAGAACCGTCCCATCGGACGCAAGAATTTTCCCGCGATAAGCAACTTCAATCGATTTCTTCTCATGTTGTGGACGAACCTCATCTGATAGGTCCTTCGATCTGATTATTTGCCAATAAAAGAAACGAGAAATAAGCACTATAAACAGGACAAATGATACAATTGTGTAAATTCTCAATCTTAGCTGCATATCAACGCGCCTGAGCTATTGTATCTCTTTGTTTGAAGTATAAGATATCAGAACTTTCCTGAAAACCAATCTCGTTCGATTGTCGCATCAAATCCGTCAATGAATCCGCTTGCGAAATTTGCTCTGTTAATTTACTGTTTTTCATTTTTAATTTGTCAATTTGTGAAGTAATCGAAGCCGTATCTGTTGATTTGTCAACGTTATAAATTGTAATAATCACACCATTTACGACAAACCCAATAAGTAAAGTCGCTGTCAAAAATAATTTTACTTTCGCCGCGTTATTTTTCATAATCTCGAAATTACCCTCAACTTTGCACTCCTCGACCTCGGATTGTTTAAAATTTCAATTGTACTTGGTATAACTAACTTTTCTTTCCATTTCATCAGTTTTTTTTCCACCAGGTCTTTAAAAATATCCTTCACGATTTTATCTTCACCTGAATGGAAACTGATAACGGCTAACACACCTCCATCTTTTAAAACTCCGCATGACTTATTCAGTGCTATTTTTAAATTATCAAGCTCGTAATTTACCGCAATTCTTAGGGCCAAAAACGGCAGCGTGTAAGGGCTTTGGTTCTTACCGACCATTCGCTTTGTAATAAAAATTGCAGAGTCGACAATCTTCAAAAAGTCGCCGACTGTTTCAATCTTACGATTTCTGCGGGACTGTTCCACACATCTCGCCAATCTTTTTGCTTTCCCAGGTATTGTTTGTGCGAATAACTCCGCTAACTTTTTATATGGAAGCGCATTCAACAAATCTGCCGCCGTAACGTTTTGTGAATCGGACAAACGCATATCAAGGGCAAGATCTGGATTTTGGAAAGAAAATCCGCTTGAAAATTGATAGTGATACGAGCTAATTCCCAAATCAAAGAGTATCCCATCAACATTTTCAAATCCGCTTTCATGAGCAACGCGATCAATAGATACAAAATTACTTGTTACGATTTTGAAGAATTCATCAAAATTTCCGGTTGGGCAGGCCTCTGGCTCAGAGAGCCTCTCGGCCCGATGAGCAAATTCACTTGTAACAAAATTTCGTAAATTTTCCCCGGCAATTTTTACCATCTTCCTATTTGCATCAATCCCCAAAACGTAAAAACCGCGTCGGATTAACTCCTTCGCGTGTCCTCCAGCTCCCAATGTCGCATCAACAACAATCGGTTTATTACCCTTGTGAGCTTGATTATTTAAAGGTGCAATATGTTCAAAAGCTGCCAACACTTCTTTCAACAGGACTGGTTTATGAACAGGCTCCAAAACCCCTATTAAATTATTCTTCATTTGACGTACTTTGGACAGCCATTGATTCGAGCGCTTCTTCAGCGCTTCCCTGAACACTCTTTTCCTTCTTCACCCAGACATCCAAATTCCATAATTCTATTCTGTTCCCCAAACCTAAAAAGACCACATCCTCGGAAAGATCTGCATAATCTTTAAGAGTACCTGGAATTACAAACCTTCCCTGAAGATCAAGGTCTAATTCATAGGCTGAACCTAAAATAAATCTGTCAGTATCTCTCACTGCTCTTGTTAATGTACTCATTCTTCCCGTCAACATCTTTAATATTTGATTCCAACTGACCTCAGAAACAATCACGCAACAGCCTTCGTACCATTTTGCGATAATCACCCTATCTCCAAGCTCACTCCTAAATTTCTTTGGTAGCGAAATTCTGTTTTTTTCGGTAATCTTTGAAATATATTGTCCGATCAACATGTAGTAAAGCTATATATAATTTACCACTTTTCACCACTTTACACCATTCTTATATATTTTCACAGCTCTGTCAAGGCAGAAAGAACCCGAAGAGACAACAGTGTAAGATTAAATTGCCCAAAAGCACTAAGGTGTTTCACAGGTAATTGTTGCCAACGTATCGATGATTAAATTAACTGAAGAAAATTAATAGGAACCTGCAAAAATTCCGCTACCCACTTTATCAAAGCTGCTCGTCCAGCTACTTCCATCCCAATATTTTAAGTTGGATGCGCCCTCCATTTTGACTACTGCGGGGTACTTATCAGACGATGACGTAAAAAATCCATAGAGTTTGGTTGAATCACTCAATTTATCGTTTCCAGAATAACCGACGGTGCCCATCACCACAAAAAACGCCCTAGCGTTAGCTCTACCCAAAGTCAGCGAAAAAACGTCATCTTCAGACGCAAGATTTTCCACATTGGAGTACAACTTAAAATTAGTTTCGAATTTAGCAACCAACTTACCATTAGTGTCACGAAAACGAAGTGTCAAATTTCCATTTTCAACACCCTCGTCATAGCGGAACCTCCCAGAAGATTCAGATCCCAAAAGCATGTCTTTTGCAATATCGTCTTTTGTTGCCAATTTCCAAGTTCCAGGAACTCCTTGAGTTCGCCCATCAGGAACTTTGTATGTCAGTTCATAATCCAAAGTTGCCGCATCAATTGAAATCTTTTTAATTTCCATTTTCAACCAGTGCCCATCTGATGACGGCGTTAGTGAAACAACTGGTCTTTTATCCAACGAAACAGCCGGTGCAACGTCTGCATCAGATATTTGCTGATCGTCCACCATCCCGCGACCTCTGTTTTTCAAAAACAAAAAGGCTCCGGCAACAACAACAACTCCCAAAATTAAAACTGCAAAGGGGATAAATTTTCTCATAAACTACTTATATTTTTAAATGTCGATACCCTCCTAGTCAAGGACATAAGCGTTACTTTTCTAACTTGCTCGTAAAGTATTCCGGCAATTTTTCAACACTCACCCTTTCCTGTTCTGAAGTATCTCTGTCACGCACCGTAACTGTGTCATCTTCAAGAGTTTGGAAATCAACTGTCACACACCAGGGCGTACCGATTTCATCCTGTGCAAAATAGCGTTTTCCAATATTCCCCCGATCATCCCAAACGCAGACAAAATTTGTCTTTAGCTTATGGTAAATATCTTTTGCTTTAACGACCAAATCGGGCTTGTTTGCCAATAGTGGAAAAACGGCAACTTTGTACGGCGCCAGCTTTGGATCTAACTTTAATAAAACTCGATCTCCCACTTCTGTATAAGCGTTAAATAAAGTTATTCCAGTTAATCGTGATAACCCGAAAGTCGGTTCAACCACATGTGGAATAAATGACGTACCAGTTATCGGATCGTTGTATGACAAATCTTTTCCTGATTTTTCCGTATGGTTTGACAAATCATAGTCAGAGCGATAAGCAATTCCAAACATTTCTTTCCAGCCGAACGGATATTTATATTCAATATCCATTGTCTTATTTGAATAAAACGATCTTTCAAATTCCCCATGTTCGCGCCAGCGCAGATTTTCCTCTTTAATTCCCAAAGAAAGCGCCCATTTCCACATTTCATCACGCCACATTTCATAGATCTCTTCCCAATTTTCAGACTTAATAAAATATTCGAATTCCATCAGATCAAATTCAAAAGTACGGTGTATAAACTGCCCCATGGTGACCTCATTACGATATGCCTTCCCAACTTGTGCAATACCAAAAGGAATTTTCACTCTTGTTGAGTTAACAACATTTTTAAAATTTAAAAAAATGCCCTGCGCAATCTCACCGCGAAGATACGCCAAATCTTTACCTTCCTCTAAAACACCGATTTTTACTTCAACGAGCTGGCTAAACTTTCGAACTTTCGTCCAATTCGATTTACCACACTTGGGGCACTTAATTTTGTTTTCTGAAATTATTTTATCTAACTGTGGATACGACAAACCCTCAACTTTTTTCTCAGGAATCACATCCTCAATCAAATGATCAGCCCGAAGCCTATTTCTACATTCCTTGCAATCGACCATCGCATCATTAAAACCTGACACATGTCCAGAAGCAGCCCAAACTTCCGGGCGGAGAATTGCCGAGGCATCAATTCCAACCATATCATCACGGTCCGAAACAAAATGTTTCCACCAGAGATCACGGATGTTATTTTTCAAAAGAATTCCAACCGGTCCAAAATCCCAGACATTAGCTAAACCTCCGTAAAGCTCTGACGAAGGAAAAACAAAGCCTCTTCTTTTACAAAGCGCTGTTATCTTATCTATCAATCCTGAAGAATTGGTGTCAGCCATATTTGTAATTATAATCCGAAGTAACGTTTAATTTCTACATCGAATAAACCGTCAACTATAATGTGTTAATATTTCTTATTATGACATCGCGAACTCACGATATGATTGGTTTTGCATCGCTAATTACAGTTGCAGCAAATTTTCCTCCAGAAAACCTTAACGTAAACACTGCAATTGCATCTTTAATTGGTTGCACAATAGGATCGCTTATTCCTGATATGGATCAAGCTACCAACCGACTTTGGGATCTTCTTCCCGCGGGAAATTTTTTAGGAAGAATTTTTCGAAACCTGATGCTCGAACATCGAACGATTTCCCACTCGATACTTGGAGGGTACATTCTTTACAAAATTCTTTCTTTTGTCATTTTGCATCTAATAAATCCAAATTACGTCGACATAGAGCTTGTGACCATTAGTATTATGGTCGGTTTCGTAGCCCACGTCTGTGCAGATATGTTGACCAAAGAAGGTGTTCCGCTTCTTTTTCCGTTGCCATTTAAAATCGGTTTTCCACCTATTAAAGCACTGAGAATCACGACTGGAAAATTCGTGGAAAAAGTATTAATTTTCCCCGGGGTAATCGTATATCTGATATGGTTTGTCGCTTACCACCGCGTGCAGCTTCTATCTCTTCTGAAGCTAATTCAAAGTTAAATTATTACTCCCCATCTTCGAGAAGTTCCAACCCTTTTATCGGAAGAGCGGTTTGACCAATCCTCCCCTGAATTGAACCAACGACATTAGCTGTTGAACTTATGAAGCGCTGCATTTGCCCTTCTCGTGCCTTCCATATTTTCTCAAACGCAGCCTTCTCCTTTTCAATCTGACCCTTCATTTCGTTATAAACCTCAACTATCGCCTCAACTTGTTGTTGAAATTCATGTGAGGTAATATATTCGTATAAGATCTCTGACTTTTCCCCTTTGTGCGATGAGACTGCTTTTTCAAAGAGAACATCAAGTAAATTTTTTCTGATTATTGTCGCCACAGGCACAACCAAATTAAACGACACAACCCAAACTCCATCGTATAAGCCAAAACCCGAGTCAATATCTTTTGGTAATGTTGTTGTTACAATTACAGGGATATTGGCCGTTTCAGCACGCAAATCTTCTTTTAACTTTGAGGTCCAAGAATCCGTCCATGCCTTTGTCCTTTTGATCTCCCATAGGATAACCCCTGCAGCATATCCTTTGGGGCTTTTAACAATTTGGCGCACATCTGCTCCTTTAACTCCTTTTGCAACCGGGGCAACTTCGTCTGAGGGAAAACTGTCCCTCAATAAACCTTCGATATCTAATTCCAAGACCTCCCCTTGAAGCTGCTGTGATCCGACTTTTGATTTACGCAGTGCCTCCTCCAATTGTTTTTGTAATGCCGCGATCTTTTGTTCTTTCTCTAAATCCTGAAATCTATGTTCTTCAACAGCTTGTTTCAACACAGACTCTTCTATCTTTTTTCTTTCATCGTCAATCCTTCTTTTCGTTTCCAACTCTAAATCTTTTTCCTTCTCTTGAAGTTTTCTTTTCTCCTCACGTAACTTCAATTCATTACCGCGCATTTCATTAACCTTCTCTTCTTTTTCCGAAAGCTGTTTTTGAAGATCACTCATTTCCAAACTTGTTTTTTCTTCAAGATCTTTCCTAATTTTTTGCTCTGCTTCCTTTTTAACCGTTTCGAGTTCTTCTTGATGTTTTTTGAAAAGATCGGCGGTCAGCTTTTCTTCAATTTGATGCTGCAGCACATCGGTCAGCTCAAAAGTCTTGTTGCAATGCGGACATTTTATAATATTAGCCATCCCCGACATTTTATATCAGATTTATATATTTTTAAAACACAGTTTGGTGTATGTTGCACAAAACTTACTTGCGATCAATGAAGTATCTTTTCCCCAACCCTTTTGGAATTTATTTGTCTTTCCAAAACCGCGTCAAGAACTCTATCTGCATCCATAAATACTTTACCCCGCGGCCAATAACCTAAAAGCACCAAAACTTCCTCGACAAAATTGAGCCTTAGCAGTTTAAGTTTTGAGGATGACTTTAAATGTTGAAGGTATTCAATTAATTTGTTGTAAAGCTCCTCGTGTTTCTCTTCACCCGGAATGATCTTTGTAATAACCTCGACGAAATAGTAGGAAAGCGTGGCCTTTTTCAAATTTGTTCTTATCTGCTGGTAAGAATCGATCAACTCCGCTTCATTCATCAATACAAAGTTGTCATTTTTCGCAAATGAAAATCTGACTCTGGAAAAAATCTCAATATGTCCTCTTTTTCTGCTTTTCGGTTTTCTAACACCTTTCGCCAACAAAAATATTTTTCCGTAGTGCCTAGAAAAAATAGTTAATAGGCGATCTGCTTCCCCATAATTTTTTCTTGCAAGAACAATTCCCTCTGTAGAAAACGAACTTCTAGACATATTTGAAGATAGAGAAAATTTGGCGGATTTATCAACTATAATCTAATTTCCTGATCAGTTTTTAGTGCAAATTCTTTATTCTTCCTTCCAAAGGAAATGCTATATAAAGGTGCATCTTTTCCGGGTTGTTTTTGAATAAAAAGACGGTACTCCTTACCGAAATTTACCGGGACACTGTATTTAACACTTACCTTCGCAACACCTTGAGGCCTGATACTAACAAATCCCGCAAAGACTGTCTTTCCCGATTCTTCATACGGATCGACAAACTCTTCAAATCCGTCTTTTTCTAACACCTCGCTACCTTTTGGAACATAAATTCTGATCCAGTTGGGAAGAACCGAGTTCAGCCACCCATCTTGTTTCTCAGGGTTCTTGTATGTAATTGTTAGGGTTTTTTCCAAACGATCGCCTTTAGATGCAACCTCCTGTGTTACTTCTTGTGTCACATACAAATTTGATTTTCTTCCGCCCAAATTCGCATCGTTAATGTACAAATAGTCGCCACCACCATAGTCCTTTATGTTACCACCAACACCAAAGGCCTTTACTGCATCCTCTGCGTCTTTGTCGAAAAGATAAAAGAGAACGTGTTTTTCTGTAAAGGATTTAACTGCGGCTTCAAAAAGAAGTGGAAATCTATTATCTGGTTGGCCCAAGGTTGCCGAAAGTATGGAGTTCATAAGTGGTCCGATAATTTTTTTCCTGTCGTCGTAATTTGGTGGTGCATAAACAATTTTTCCCGGCTCATTCTCACTCCAAACAATCGCCCCTTCTGTGTCAGCAAAACTTTCCAATTCATAAATAACCTGGGGGCATTTACACTCCGGCGTAATGTCCGCGGAATAATCACCGTAACCTGGAACGTTAACTTTCCCCAAGACCTCCAACAAATTAACAAGCATCTGTGTATCTACGGCGATTATTCCATCAATATCTGATATTCCCGCCTTCTTAATTTCCTGTGAGAAAACATTCATCGACTGCTCAAAATCTGGGTTCCAGTTCATATCCCTCAAGCGGAAACGATTCAGAGCAACATAAATTCCTTTTAGGTATTTCGGAAACTGGTCAGGCGCTTTGATTGTCGGCTGGTATCTGTTATCAAGATCATAAATATCACTTGAAGTTACTGGAATAAACCTTCCTCGATCAACTCTCGCAATCGAATACGCAGTAATAAATCCGCCCGTCGGCCTTAATTCTTTATCGTTTTGAAAAATGATCATATAAGTCCTCGGGCTTTCAACACCTAAAAAGTAATCGGACTTTGAAAGTAGTGGCTTACCTTCCGAAATCAAATGATCAACAGAGTCAAGTAGTTCAAATGCACTTACCATGTTTTGTCTTAATGCAAAGCCTTTTACGTTTTGCGGGTACCGGTTGGGATCAATTCCGGAAAGTTCTTGATTCACCAAATTCACCTTTTCCGAAAGTTCATCGATCTTGGGAACTATCTCGGGGACAGTTTTAATTACGAAGTCAATTTTGTCTTGCGCCGTTCGAATTGCCGGGTTTGCACCTCCATCACTCTTAAAACCAATAATATCTGCATAAGGTTTTACAGAATCTAAAAGTATTCCTCCGGCGTCAACGCCATCAAGCACTGCGTTTATCATGTGAGTGCCATCGCGATAGTAAGATCCGATGAAAGGTATCGGTTTAATGAAAACAAGTCTGGAGTAAGATTTATTAAGATCTTCAATTGATGTTTTGAATTTTCCCAACTCGTCGGAAGTCAAATTCAAATCTTTTTGGATTAAACTATCTTTCACCTTTGTTGCGTGATCCTTTACGCTAAGCGCACTTTTATAAACCCCCCACGACAAAAATCCAAAAACAAGTAGAAGCACGACTAGCACCAGCATACCCGGTAATAAAATGCGAAGCAGTTTTGAACGCGACTTACTCCGAGACATAGGGGTAGCGGGTGTGTTTGAAATGGTTGAGTTCAGATTTGCACTATTTTCCTCCATATTTATTTTTGGAATCAAAACAGTTTCTTGTCTTTTTTGGCTCGGGTCTACAGCACTTTTGACATTATACACATCTTTATCGGAAACTAAAGGCTCACCCGGTGTGATTTTCGGAATACTCTCCATCTTTTTATGTTACACAAAAACAAGAACTTATAAAAGAAGCACGCAACAGTAAGTTAACTACCACTAACGGCACTTAAAATATTTTGTAATTAGACTGCTCCCCGCCCAGAAACCATAACCATTGGAGTTTTGAGCATAATCAGAGCATCAAAAACTATAGATTTCTTTCTAGCATAATATGCATCCATCTCAATCCTTTTGTCAAAATTGACCTCACTTCTACCATTGACCTGCCAAAACCCAGTTATTCCAGGCTTCACGGTCAACATCTCTTTAACATACTTCTGTGTACCTGGGAATTTTTTTTGTTGTTCTTGGAGTTCATCAGGAAGATAAGCACGCGGGCCAACAATACTCATCTCCCCTCTTAAAACATTAATCAGTTGAGGCATCTCATCAATCGAGTGTTTTCTAATAAATTTTCCGACTGGAGTAATTCGCGGATCGTTTACCGGTTTGTAATTTCCACTTTTTCTTTTTTCCATATAGACATTTTTAAAACGAGGATCTGTTTTTTCCAAAACGTCGGCCTTAACCATCATTGAACGAAATTTGAAAAGCCGAAACAGCTTCCTGTTTTTTCCAAGTCTTCTCATATGCAAGTTGTCTTTTTCAACAAATATCGGACCTGGTGAAGTCAATTTTATTGCAATCGCTGCCGCCAACATCACTGGAGAAAAAACGATAAGAAGAATTACTGCGCCAACTACATCAATTATTCGCTTTGCTACCTCGTAATTCATACTCAGCCCACGATTTATATATCGCTTTCAAATTCCGACTATGTCAGCGCGATATTTCTATTCTTAACCTCCTTCAAAACTTCATTGACACGGCTCGCCATTTTCTTATCACAAATAAGTAGTGCATCTCCAGTATCGACTACAACTAAGTTGTCAACTCCAACAATTCCAACAACCTTATTTGCATCATCCAGACGAACAAAATTGTCGTGCCCGTCTAAATCAACAACATTCTCCGGTGTTTTGTAAAGACCTCTTAATTTCAAATATTCGTACAAGTTGTCAAACGTTCCAAAATCAAACCATTGGAAAGGTAACTCAACAACTAATGACTCGCCATTTGCATGAACTTGCTGGGTTACATCTTCAATCGGGCCTGGAGGCATTTTTTGATACTCAATTCTCAAATCAGATCCGTTGACATAATTCATCAAAGGTTCATACCATTCCGGTTTATACTTCTGCAACATACTCAAAAGGTTTTTGGGAGTCATACAAGTATGGTTTGTGTGTATCAACGCCCCCTGTTGTTTAATAAGCTCTTCCGTCTGTTCCTTTGTACTTCTCCAGACAAACTTAGCCACATTATAAATCCCAACAGACCCCTCGTCCGAAACTTTCTCACCTTTTATAAGATAATCCACTCCCATCGCAGGGTAATCGGTTCGTTTTCCCCCGGTTAAGTACTTACTCTCTTTGCGCGCAACCACATCGCAATCCAACATCATTTTTATAAACGCCTCAGCAGGCTCTCTGATAACGTCGGTTTGAACGAGCATAAAAGGTTCGTCCATTAGACCTTTCTTATATAAAAACGCTGCTACCAGTCCTGTTGCAGGTCCTTGATTCCTCATTTCAGGTTCAAGAATATAATTCTCCGGCGGAATCTCGGGCACATTCAACTTTCCCAATTCGAACTGATCTTCATTAGTAGAAATGTAAATTTCCTCTGGTTTAAAATGTGTTTTTAATGTTTCGTAGTTCAGCTGAAAGAGAGATTTTTCGCCGATCAACGGCAGAAAATGTTTTGGTTTATGTTCACGGCTTAAAGGCCACATCTTTGTACCAAAACCGCCACAAATCATCACTGGTATCATTGTAATACCAATATTAAACGTTTATTTCCAACAAGTCTACAATTTCTTTCTTAAAGCGTTTGCAATCAAATTTTTTTGCGTTTCTCCAGAGGATATTTTTATCAAATTTTGTTCTTTCGTGTCTTTTAATAGCTGTGATTAAACTCTCCACGTCTTGCTTATCAAAAAAGACGCCGGTAATTCCATCAACAACTGTATCCAACGCACCGCCTTTTTTATACGCAATTACCAAAGATCCAGAAGCCTGCGCCTCAACTGCTGTAATTCCAAAATCCTCTTCCTGGGGAAAAATAAATGCCCTGGCGTTTTGGTAATACCCAGGCAGTTCGTCGTCGGGAACAAAACCTTCAAATAAAATGTTTTTGTTTTGTTTGTACTTCGATTTATAAGTTCCCAGTTGACTGCCAATACCAATTACAACCAGATTCTTCTTTAGCTTTACGAAAGCGTCGATCGCCAAGTCAACTTTTTTATATGGTTCAAGCCGACTGACAATCAAATAATAATTTTTCTCTTTTGGTTTAAAATCCGATTTATTCCTAAATTTTACTACATCAACAGGTGGGAATATCAGTTTGCTATCTCTGTGATAATATTTTTTTATTCTGTTTTGCACCTCTTTCGAAATGGCAATCATCACATCCGGTCTTCCGGCAGCGATTTGGTCCCATTTTTTCAGATAACTAATAAATGGGTTCGAGATGTTTTTGTAAAAAGGAATTAGTTTTAGTCCCCCGGGAGGATTGTCTCTATACTGCGAAAAACCGCTAAACAAATAACGGGTCGGAGTTAAACAATAACATAGATGTCTTGTCTTTGGCTTAGTAATAATTCCTTTTGCTGCTTCAGAACTTACCGAAATCACCAAGTCGTAGTCATCAAAATTGAAAGACTCAAAAGCTAGAGGCATAAAAATACTCAAAATTTCATGGTTATTTCTCAAAAAGGGAAACCTATTTAAAAAACTCGTATATACCTTAGGAAAAACCTTCGCCCAAGTTGCGTTCTGTGGAGAATAAACTGATGTATACAAAGGTGCTTTCGGAAAGATTTCATGCAGAACAAGAAGGACACGCTCTGCCCCACCGAACTTGTTTACCCGATCGTAGACAATTGCCGTCTTCATACGCCTTCATAGACCTTCAGTGTCTCTTCAGCCATTCTTTTCCAGGAATATTTTTTAATATATGCCTGGGCAGCTCTAATGTATTTATTCTTATCAACTTTGCTCATATTGGAAATTGAATAGAGTGTTCCAGAAATAGAATCAACACTCTTCGGATCAAAATAAAATGCGTGAAACCCATAAACTTCTTTAAAAACGCCAATATTCGAACACACCAGAAAGGTTCCCGAAGAAATTGCTTCAAGTCCCTGCAAACCAAAACCTTCCGACAGCGATGGATAAACAAATCCAACTGAATTCCTGTAAATAATTGCCAGTTCTTCATCCTTAACATACCCCACAAGTTTTATATGCCCGCCTGCGCCCAAGTCATTTACAAAATCCGACAGTTGTTGATGAAAGTCGTCTTTCAGTCCCGCAATTACAAAGAAAATGTGCATATTTTTATTTTCGTTAAGATCCTTCACTGCCCTAATAACAATCGGCAAATTTTTGTGTGGATATGCATTACCAACGTAGAAAAAATAATCTTTGTTGAGCAAATCATATTTTGACAAAACATCAATCTCGTTTAAATACTTTGTCGCAATTGAAATCCGATCGTCAAAACCTTCATAAATCACGACGATTTTTTGTATCGACATGTTATAAAAGTTTGCAACATTTGTTGCTGTAGTTTTACTAGGTACGATAATCTTACTGGCGTTTTTTACAGCAAACTTGCTGATACATAAAAAAGGCAGCCGTTTGAGAAAATATATTGGAAGCGGTAGTTTAGTCGCTGCGATCCCCTGTTTTTGCATTGTTATATCATGTACAGTTACAACGTATCTGCCTTTATAAAAAATTGGGACATTAATGTGTGGAAAATGAACAAGATCAGGTTTATGTTTTTCAATTATGCCTGGAAGTAAAAGTTGTTCCCTTATACCATAATGTGGGATATCTACCAGAATTTTTTCCCAACCTTTGGAAAAGGTTAACGTCTCAAAATATTTTTTTCTTAAAAGAATAATAAAGTGATGTTTTGTTTCTATCGAATTCGACGATTCTCTTTTAAGCTGCTCAATTAAATTAATAAGATATCTTCCAATCCCTGTGTGCTCCAAACCATACATTCTCGCGTCAATAAGTATTCTCATTTGAAAATTAGTATTTTCACTGTACGTATGAGTTTAAGAAATTTGATGCCAAAAATGACCAGATAATTCAGATAAGTAGGATAGTTATTCCAAAGCCTCTTTCTATAGAAAATCTCCATCGAGTTTACCCCAGACAATCTATACTTTAATTTATCTTGAAAACTGATGTATTTTTTATCTTTACGGTTCTTACCTTTAGTTGCTCCTTTTAGATGTGTAATCGAGGCCTCTGGATAATAGACAATTTTATAACCGTGGCTTTTAATCTTCCATGACAAGTCAATGTCTTCACCATCCAAAAAATAGTCCTCGTCAAACCACCCTACTTCATCCAAAACTGTTTTCGACGTTAAAAAAAACGCACCCTGTATTGCATTGACCTCATGGATTAAATCCTGCGACAGGTATCCGTACCAGTACTTCGCAAACAATTTCGACCTGGGAAAGATTCTGTCCAATTTCAAAAACAGGTGCGAAAGGCCAATCCACGGCGTGATAAACGATCTTCGGCAGTCCGGGTCTAAAGAACCGTCTTCGAGAAGGAGCTTACAGGTCAGCGCTCCTAAATTGTTATCTTTTAGGTATTTTAGGCACTTTACTAGCACACCACGGCCAACTAACGTGTCCGAATTCAAAAATAAAATATAATCGTTTTTGATAACTTTTCTGGCTGCGTTATTACCACGGGCAAATCCAAGATTTCCCCCGGTTTCAAGCAGTTTGACCCAACGATATTTTTCTTTAACCATCTCTACAGAGTCGTCGGTTGAACCGTTATCAACAACAATCACCTCAAACAAAAGTTCGTTTACGAGAGCTTTAAGTGAAGTCAAACATCCATCAAGTAGGTCGCGTGTATTGTAATTGAGGACGACAATCGCCAACTGTTTTTTAATCATTTTTGATACTAATCAGGTCCCTATATACCGGTTCGTGCATCATGACAATCGATTTCCAGTCAAAGTATTTTTCAACATGAAGTTGGCCATTCTTACCGATTTTTCTCAAGAGATTCTCGTCGTTAAGTAGTTTTACCGCGTTTTCGGCGATGTCTTCAGAAGTGTCAGCAATTAATACATTTTTGCCGTTTTCAACTTTGAGTCCAGCAATCCCAATACTTGTAGAAACAACCGGTAATCCAGCAGCCATTGCCTCCAGAATTTTTATCCTGGTTCCACCGCCTCCTTTTATTGGCGTTATCATAATTGTCGCAGAAGCATATGCGTCTCTTGCGTCTTTAATATTTTCGGTAATGAATACGTCACTGTTTTGGCGCGCGCTGTTTTTAATCCACTCCGGCATTTTCCTCCCAACAATCCATAGCTTAAGTGGAGCCTTATATATTTTTCTAATCTGTGGCCAGATTTCATCCAATAAAAGTTTTACTGCCTCCTGGTTTTGCAACCACTCAAAATTAGAAACACCATACAAAACTCGTGGTGGGTCATGTCTTTTTATTTTCGAACTTGTGTAATATTTACTGTCCACCCCATTGGGGATGATTCCAATTTTCTTATCGGGTAGAAGATTTTTCATAAGATCACGGTCCTCTTCCGAGACAGCGAATAATCTATCTGCCTTCTTCCAGTAAAACTTTTCCCAAAAAATAATTTTTGCGACATCAATAAGGAACAACGGTCGTAAAAAAAACGGTATTTCACTCTCCACGTGATGTTTATATACTTCATGCCAAATAGTCTGTTCCACCTGAATAACCGGCACTTTCGTTTTTCCCAAATGCGGCATAACATAAAAAGTCTCTGTGTGAATCAGGTCATACTTTTCCATAACTAACTCTCTTTGAAGCGATCTCATTTCATCAAACGACCAATTGCGAACAACAAGGAGTGGAAAAGGCCCCAAAACAGATAAAAGAATGTTTCTAATCGTCCAAGGTTTTTGTGGACGTTTAAAAACTTTAACCTTTTTACAATACTTCAAAAGTTCAGGAACTAACTCTCTTTCAGATTCGTCTTTAATCAGGGAAAAGAGGGTAATTTCATGTTTTTTTGCTAAATACTTTATGATATTGTACCAGCGTGTTTGCCCGCCACTCATCGTGATCGTCGGTAAGTAGGGAACAAGCATTAAAATTTTCATCTTCTATTTTAGTTTAAGTACGACATAGTTGTTTGTCCTTTTCAAAATTTGAAATCTTTTCATAAATTCAATCGTCTGCGCATCATTAAGATTTACGGAGGCATAATAAGAAGCGCCTTCATTAATCAACTCGTCAATCGGAAGCTCTACAACTGGCCAACCTTTCCTATTTGTTTGGTACAAAAATGCCGTATCGCCGTTGTAACTGGCAATAACTAAAGCATCGGGTGGCGTCAATTGTTGGACAGCCTCCCCGGCTTCGATAATTTCTGGGTGATCGATTTTGTAATACTCTTTTACTTGAAAGGCGGATATCAGAATCATAAGCAGAAATATCACAAGTGGAAAACCCAATTCTGTTAATTTCTTTTTCGCGGAATTTATCATTTCTCCAAAACCAATGGCAACAACCGGTGCAATGGAGGGAATGATCAACGTTTGATAATAATCGTGTCGGACGTTTGCTGTGGAAACGACACAAAGATATGTTAGTGATCCCACAAGCATTGAGACAACAAATGCGTTTTTCCTAACTTTTGCAAGACCAAGCAGGAATGGATAAATTCCCCAAATGCCTAAAATAAGCTTGCCAATACGTTCTCCAAATATCCAATACCAGAAAGCTGGCTTAAAGCGCACACCATCGCCATTGAAGGTCCAATTCCAGAAAGGTATCCCCTCCGGATGGCGTGAAATCCATATGCGCCAAAGTATGAATGGAACAAGAACAATTATGGAAACAATTAATGTCTCCCTGTTCAAAAACAGTTTTTTAAGCCGATATTTTTTCAGAAAGAAATATAAAGGATAAAAGTTATAAAAAACTAAATAAGGTTTGACTAAAAGTGCTGCTGACATACAAATACTATACAAGACAAGAAAACTTAAACGATTGCTCTTTTCATACCTTAGAAAAAACCACAAAGCGACAACCCCCAGCATGACCGAAAGTGGCTCTGGTAAAATTACACGCGTAAAATATATATTAAAGGGAAGAATTAAGTATATAAAAGCAGTCAGTAATCCAATATATTTCCCAAAAATCAGTTTTGCGATTTGAAATAAAAAGTATGCTGTAACTACTGCAAAAACGGCCGATAACATTCTCCCTATTTCTTCAAAAGAAAACAAGGGTAACACTCGATAAAATTCAACATGTAAAAGCTGGTAAATTGGAAACTCGACAAAACGGTAGCCAATCGGATTGAAATGCCCACTTTGCACTCTGGAAATATCGTAGTACGTTGGTTCCAAAAGATTTATCCCTTTTTCTAAATAGACTCTCGCAACCGCCGCAGTGTCCGCTTGCCTGAAGGAATGCCAATCCGCAATTGGAGAATTAATCTTGTACAAACGCACAATAAACCCAACAATAAGAATCGCAACAAGAAGCACCTTTTCTTTTAGTAAAAACCTAAATAGTTTTCTCATATTTTTTCACCTTCAATGCCAGAGCCATTCCCATAAATAACCAAAATGAAAGTGCAATTTTGGATGCTTCAAAAACGTCAATAAACATCGCATTTAACAAAACTCCAAACAAAGATCCGAAAATTCCGCTCAAAAAAACTTTTTCAAATCCGAAACTCTCTCGATAAATCTTTATAAAATTAAGTACAAGCCATGCAATTACAAGTGCAAACGAAATGAAACCCAATAGACCCGTTTCCCCTAAAGCCCGCAGATAATCATTGTCGGTTGCCAAAGTAATTGATGAATATCCAGTTCCGTAAAGCGGGTTTTTGACAAACGCCCTAATTGCCCTCGGCCACTCGACATTTAATCTAATCGATGTCGATCTGTCCTCAAATATAGGAAGTGGAGTTGGTGTTGGTAGTGCACTTTCGCGCCTCTCTAGACCATCTTCACCCTGGGCATACACAGACGTGATCTGGTAGCTGAAAATACGTTTTGCTTCATCGCCGACAATCGTAAACAGTCTTTCGTACCTAACAATCAAATTTGATGAAAATCCAATAAATAATATGCTTAAGATCAAAATCGGAATCGCTTTAACAAACTTTTTCGTCAATAGAAGTGCAAGGCTTGCAGAAAGCAGAAGCGACACCATCGCTATCCGCGAGGCCGAATTAACCAACAACCACAATCCGCAAAGATAGGCAACAAAAAATATATATTTCCCAACTCCCCTTTTAATAAAGAAGAAGATGTTCAAAATCAAAGGCATGACCATTACCAAGTAAGTTGCTAGGTCGTAATGTCCGGCAAACGTTGAGTTAATGTGACCACCTTCCACAAATCTCAACGCAATTCCTTTGGAGTATTCCTCGTTTTGGGTGATAATAATTGGCCATTCAAAGTAGCGTTGCCCCAAGCCGTATGTGAAAGATAAAAAGACGACGATTAATATTAATTTAACGTAAAAAGAAAGGTTATTACGATTGTTAAAAATCGCGGAATAACCAATAAACAACATGCTCATGTACTCGACACGTCTGATGAGATGTATAACGCCAATTGTTGGGCTAATTGTTTTAGTAATCAATATAGCAGACAACAGTGAAAAGGACGCAAGAGCGAAAAACAAAAACACAGACTTAAAAATCGGGTTTTCTGCATATCTGACAACATTTTTAAAGTTGATAATAATAAAAACGGTAACCGAAAGCAGAACCAGAAAATCTTCCATCCTTATTGATACAAAAGTTCCGGGAACGCCAATAAAGGGAAATTTCTGATATAACGGAATCGTAAGTATCAGAGCTGCCACTAAGTATTTATTAATTTGATTAAATTTGTTGGAAAGCTTTTGCATATACCGTAAAATCCACCTTACCTTTAAGTAAACCAAATATACACATTCTCCAAAACGCACCTGTTTTTAAAATAACCCTTAAAAGCGCGTATTGCCATTTAGGGTAATGTTTTTTGTAAAATATCTTTACACCCTCAAATTCAAGAAGGATTCCAGAACCTGCAGATCCACTTTTTCCACCCAGATGAACAATTGACCAATCCGGCTTATATAAAACTTTCCAACCCTTCTTTTTCATTCTGAAAAGATAATCAACTTCTTCCATATACATAAAATAATGCGGGTCAAAAAGGCCTGTATCATTCACAGCTTTTTTTCTCATCAGCATAAACGCCCCCGTTACCCAATCAAGCTCTTTCTCATGTAGATAAAATCCAGTTCCCTTAAAAAATGAACGTGACTTCATGGGATGAAAAGGTTTGATAAGTCTATCAATAAAAGGAAAATCCTGAATCAACATCCATGAAAAAACTCCTAAGAGATTTGGGAAATATCCTCCTGTACCTTGAATGGTACCGTCGGAATTTTTGAGCATACAACTTATACAACCAATGTGGGGATGTTTTTTTAAATAATCAACCATTTTCTTTAAGATATTTTTTTCGAAATATGTGTCTGAGTTAAGAAATAGTAGGTAATCACCCAAAGCCCGATTAATTCCCTGGTTATTCGCACCACCATAACCAACGTTGGTTCGATTAAAAACAACCTTTACATTCTTGTATTGGGAAAGTCTTTTCAAATAGGCAACAGATCCATCTGTTGAGTTATTATCAACGATAACGAATTCGTACTTTAAATTGCCGCTATTTTTAATAACCGAATCAATACAACTTTTTAATATTTTATTGGTGTTGAAACTAACAATGATAATCGACAACATTATGTTTTTTTTATTAGCCATACGCTTTTTCAGCTGATTCTACTTCAACAAACTGGTTTTAAATTCTTGATAATAACTGGTCCAAGCTTTTGTGATAAGAAAAATTGAAAGTAAGGCAAATATACCTAGTAAAAGTCTGAAAAACAGTGTCGAATTGACTAATTTAATAATGTTCTTTTGTAAGTAACTCTGACCATTAACAAAAATAACATCGCTATCCTTTTTCGGTTCGAAACCGTTCACAAACAGCGACTCGCGCATGGGGTGGACTATTTCCTCTAAGTACGTACTTCTTGTCTGATCCCTAATTAGTGTTTGTGCTTCTTCCGACGGATAATTTAATGTAAAAGAAAAATAGTTTAACTTTTTACCAAAAATTGAGAGTTGATTGAACTTGCTACGATAAAGTGAAATCGTCTCCTGTCTGTTGCTGTTATTATAGTAACCACGCCGTAAATCAGATTCAACATCGCCGGGTTCACTTGACCGAAGTGATGCGTTATCAACAGCTGGAAAGGGTTGATTTGGCAAAACCAAATAGAGAAGTAGGGCTGTGGACCCTATGATAAATACCGCTGTTGCCAGTTTTTTCATTTGTCATTGAAAAAGCCTCGGTCTTCCCAAAATATAATTTGGATTTTTATTTTTCCTTTCACCGATCACTTTCCCAGGCACACCACCAACAACTGCAAAGTTGGGAACATTTTTTGTTACGACACACCCAGCAGCAACAATTGCGCCATATCCAATTCTGACACCTGGAAGAATAATAGCTCTAGGTCCAATAAATACATAGTCTTCAATTTCCACGCTCTCGATTTTTGCTTCAAACTTTGGGTCATTCATGTCGTGTTCTGAATTATAAACCATCACTTCACTTGCAACATCAACATGATTTCCAATTTTTAGTTTCCCTCTCCCATCCAAAAACGCTCTGTATCCAATCACCGAGTCGTTTCCAATTTCAACACCGGTTGGCGCAAAAAACTTACAACCAGTGTGAATAACACTTCCTTTTCCAAGTTTTACACCAGCAAGTTTATAGACAATGCTTCTAATGTGATGACTTGGAATGTAACCTACATTATGAACAAAAAATAACCCCATATCAATGAATATATTATTTACTCTACTGAAAATTTTTTGGGTTGCTTGCGCACGCGTGAGTGTATCTCCATATTTATCCGTAAAATAAAACCCTTTAAACGATACATTTAAGTTAGCAATCTTCATTTTTTACTTTGAGAAACCTTCAAACAGATCTAGTGTTTTCCTTGCTGTACTTTCCCAAGTATAGGCTTTCGTACGCTCAAAACACATCCTCGATTGTTTATTATATTCCGAAATCTTCATCGAAACCAGTTTCTCAATGCCCCCATAAATACTTTCCACACTGTATGGGTCAACGTAAATGCCCGCCGAACCTGCAATTTCACGCAAACTACCGCTTCCGCTAACAATTACGGGTGTTCCACAGGCCATTGCTTCAAGAGCATGCATTCCAAAACCTTCCCAATATGACGGAGAAATCAATGCATATGCCCCTTTATAAAGAGCCCTCTTTTCCTCCTCTGTTACATAATCAGTGAAAACAACTCTGTTTTCCAAATTTTGCTCCTTAACCAGTTGAAAAATATTTTCATACATCCAACCCTTTTTTCCGGCAATCACCAATTGAAATCCCGTCGACATAGTGTGTCCCGCCTTTACAAAAAGAGAGAATGCTTTGATAATCCCTTCAATATTTTTAGAAGGCTTGAGTGTTCCTAAATGAAGGATATAGTATTTACCAATTTTAAACTTATCTTGAATATGTCGCACAAGAATATCAGGAATATTTTGATTAAAAAGGTGATGATCTAACCCGTGATATATTATTTTTATTTTATTAGAAGAAAAAGGGTAATGTCGTACAATGTCATCCCTTGTTGTTTTTGAAACAGCGATGATACATTTTGATATAATTATGGAAATAGCGCTCCAATACTTCAACTGCCAAAAGTCGTAGCGTCTAAATTGTTCCAAGAACATGAGGTAACCCAAGTCATGTATTGTGCAAATCTGCGGAACCGTTGTAAAAATCGGCAAGTAATGCGTTGGACTGAAAAAAAGATCTATTTTGCTGCCGAAAATAAGTCTTGGTAACAACTTCTTAAATACCCAAAACCTGTCGGACGGAATGATCTCGTAACTCCACCGCTTATTTTCAGGGGGTAAACCATTAATCTTGTCCTGTTTAAGGAAAATTAAAAACTTATTTTGAGACTCAGAGCGAGACGATATCCTATAGATTGAATGGAGAAGTTGATAGGCATACTCCGACGACCCGACTCTCACTTCTTCATTTGCCTCAGTTCCGTCAATACCAATAATCATATTATTTAACAAGATTTTTGTACAAACTTAAGGTCAATAAAGCAGTACTCCTCCAGCTATATTTCTTTATCTCCTTTTTGCCCAACCTCGCATAAAAATTCTTGTTTTCCAGCAACTTTTCGATTCCCCTAGATATAGAGTCCAAATTTTCCGGGTCAACTAAAACTGCGGCGTCTCCGGCAATTTCCCCCATGCTTCCACGATTGGAGGTTAGAACTGGCACACCTAGTGAAAAAGCCTCCAGAATCGGTAAACCAAAACCCTCGTACAGCGATGGATAGAGAAGCGCTTCACTCCCAGCATACATCGGAACAATGTCTCGTTGCGTAACGCTACCCAAATACACAACGTTCCTAACAAAATGCATAGGTTTACGTACTTCGCCGATTACCACAAGCTTCAACCTTCGACCCACTCTGACTTTTTCAAATGCCTGGATAATACGTTCAATGTTTTTCCTGTAACTTGTGCCTACCGCCAATAAATATTTTGAGTTGAGATTATATCTTCTCCTTGTACTTTCCACTATTTCACGAGTACACTTGTGAAAACTTGGGTCAACGGCTTCGGGAATAACATTAATCACTTTTTCAGGACACCCCAGTTTCAGCAGATCATCTCTGGTTGTTTGCGACGGCACAATTATTCTATCAGCATATTTCATTACCCTCTCAAGCCTCCTTTTATGCACCTCAACAATCTTAGGGTGGGACATTCTTTCAAAAAGTATTGGTACTAAATCGTGAACTGTAGTAACTTTAAAGGCACTGCTGCTAGGTTGAGTCCAATCTGAAGAGTGAAAGATATCAGCTTTTCCAATTAGCGGATCTATACTCCAACCCAAACGGTTGAACAAAACATCTGATAAAAAAGGTGGTATTGGAAAAACTATACTACGGGCATTATTGCTTAATTGCGTCAATTTAGAAAATGTGTCAACAAGTTTTGGAATTCTTCTCAAAGAACCGCCAAACAAAAGAAAATTATCCTTTTTATCGATACTAAGAATAGATCCGATTAGATTTCGTGTATAAACGGAAACTCCGGTATCATATATTACCTGGGAAGCGTCAATTGCAATTTTCATAGTTTTTTGAGAATTTTGATTTCTCCCACTTTACCAATCTGTACATAGTTGCTACCTAGGTACATACGGATATTCTGCATATAATCATCTAAGTTGTAACCTTGAACATAAACACCTTCTTCTTCAACAACAATCTGCGGACTATCTTGTATTATACCCTTTAAAATGTCTTTTTCTGCCACTTTCATAAACCAAGGAAACTGAAATACGAACTTATTGCCCGGAGGAAGTCTGTTGGTTAAGAAGTAAATGTCAGGTATCGAGCCATATGAAAAAATTTTATCGTCAGGATTCGTGTTCTCCTTGACAATAGTGGTAACAAGTTTCTCTGTCTCTCCCCAAAAGACGATTGTACTTCCAAAATTAAGCTTGTAAAAGCGAATAATAAAAAATGACGCAAGAGTTATATAAACAATTATAAAAATAACTAGTAACCTACGGTTAATACTAAACAAAGAAAGAGTTATCAGGCAAATAAAAAAAGGCAGGGACGGCTGGAGATGGATAAAATCATATCTAGCGTACGCAAAAAATAAGGTCGCAGCTGCAAATAGTAAAAGCGGTAAATATTTTTTCCCAAATTTGACCAACACAAAAAACGCAGAAAGAAAACCCAGCGCGAAAAGGGGTGCGGCCTGGATTAAACCAGCTAAATTGGGATCCTTACGGCCCATTTGTGAAAAAACCGTGAGATTGAAAGTTGCGGTCCAATAAAGAAATTCACCAAAAATACCTTTTGAGAAAACAAACATTATCATCAAAATTGGGAAAAATGATAGTCCAAAAAGATAAACTAAAAACATTTTTTTACTATTTTTAACAAAAAGGTAGACGACAACAAACAAGATAAGTGGGAAAACAACTTGTTTAAATACCAGTGCCAAACCCATTAATAAACCGCTAATGAAAAGCCGTTTCCTGCAATTCGCGTCGAGGAAGTAGTAAGAAAAAAGAAGAAGAGGTGTAACAAACGATTCAATCCACAAAACATTTCCCTCAAAGTAAGGTTGCCAGAGGAGATAAAAAAAATTCATCAGAAGCGCTTTTTTATTGGAGTTTGTTATTCTACAACCGATTTTATACAAAAGAATCTGATTAAGGGCAACTAAGAGTAAATGAACTACTCTTATCCTTGCAAAAGTTGCCAGGCCAAGCGAATACAGATTAATCGGAAAAAGCATAATCCCGGGAAAGTGCTGATCAAAAATATCTCTGTAAGGCAATAAGCCTTTTGAGGATAGAAACGAATATACGAAAAGTTCTGGATATGGAAAAAATATCAGATGCAAAAGAAGTGAGATATGGAGAGCAATTATCAGAAATAGTACTAGTTCTGTAACGTGTGTTTTCACCCAATTAATAAACTTCCACGGTTTGAAAGCTGTGGAAGTTTGTTTCCTGCGATTAGATACGTTAAATGCGAAAATTTGCTTCATCCACGGCATAAATACCGTGGTTTTAAGCAAAGTGGCAACAAAACCCGTTTTCATAATGAATCTTTTCTGTAATGATATATCTGTCCAACACCACTAAAACTAACAATCTCCTTGGCTGAAAATTTCTGTTCTGTAAGTGTTTTTCGAACTATGTCTTGAGGGTCAGAAAGGTCATGAAGGTAATCAAAATAGTAGATCCCTGTTTTCGTATTAATTGTTTTTATAAGAATGTCGCGTGTTTCCTCACTTCCCGCGGAAATAGAGTCTGTAACACCAATTGAGAAGGCTGGCCTTTTTTCATACCATCTATACGGCGCAAACGGTTCTGGGTATTCAAAGATGGCGACTTCAGACCTTTGAATATTACCCTCAACAAATGCGACCGCCCCCCTCCAATTTTCTCTCTGCTGCGAAGAATTGCCATAATAATAAATACACGAAAACAAGGCTGAAATAACTATCGAGTAAAAAACCAGTTTCTTCGCAAGTTCGTTTTTTATATTTACTAACCCCCAAGCGACAATAAGTACAAAAGCAGGGTACACAAACAAAAATCGGAAGTATGCAAAAGATGGCACCACAAAAGATGTTAAATAACTTAAAAATAGAGGGGCCGTCATCCATAACCATAAAATCCCTCTCTTATTACGATTTCGAAAAGCCAAAATAAGAGAAGTGGCGTAGGGAAGTGAAAATAGAAAAGCTAATGCAACGTAAACATATTTATTCACAAATGACACTCTTCCCAAAATAAACTTGATCCAAACGAGAATTAGCTGTTTCAAAGTTGCTCCGCCAGCGAGATTTTTCCACGCGGGAAGTGTTGTCACCAACCAAGATCCACCCTGGGATTGCCTGGAAAAAGTTGTGAACCAAAACACCCAAAAAACTGCTAGCGGGATAAAGCAAGTATAAACATTAAAAAGCCACTTCCAGCTCGATTTTTTGACAAGTGCAAACAAAGCTATAGTTAAAATAAGAAAGTATGGCAAGTAATCGGTTGTACCGAGACATAAGAGTGCCAAAGAGAATCCCAACATGTAGAACCAACTTACCCGAACGGTGTAAAGTTTGATAAAAAAATAAACGAGAAGCGACGCAAAAAAAGCTGCCATCGAATACATTCTTGCTTCCTGAGAAAAGTAGATGTTAAACTGCGAAATTGCCAAGAGTAAGGCTGCGACAGTCGGATAAGTAAACAAGCCGACACTTCGCATCGGTTTATGATCGTCTTTTTCCAACCGTTGAATAAGAAGGGCAATTTTATATACAAGATAAATCGTTAAAAGGGAAAACAGGATCGATGGAAACCTTAAGGAAAATTCACTATAACCAAAAATGCTTGTCCAAAGCTTTAATAGTAAATAATATAAAGGCGGATGATTATCGACAGTAAAAAAACTTTCAAACATTTGATAGACCGACATCTCTCTCGCCGCAATCGCTCCAATTGCTTCATCAAGCCACAGAGACTGATTTATCGTAATAAGTCTTAGTATCAATCCTATAAAAACTACCAGATAAATCATATTTTCCTTTTCGTCCAAACCTTTACCCAAACAATCAGATGGTATATCGCCATAAGGTATGACAACATAAAACCTCTCCAGCCATCCAAAAATCCAAGTCGGTAGAAATATCTAACTAAAAAGTTATACTTGGGTATACAGATCATTTTGAATAATGAAAAATTCCCCCCTTTTCGAATAATCTCTTCGGACTCAAATTCGGAATAACGATTCATCATCGCGAAAAATTCTTTAAGAGTTCGGTATTGATGATGGATTTTTGCACCGTTCATTTTTCCAACATAACCATCGACTTCAACTTCTTCGTGAACATCACCTCTCCACTGCCCAAAACCTTTCTTCCACAGCCAGACATGTCTATCCAACTCTGCTTGCCAACGAGAGTGCCTGATTAACTTCCCAAAGATAATATTTTTTCTTGGAATCGAATAAGCGCAATATTTCAAAGTCTTATTATTAATACAAGAGGCAATCTCAGATGCCAACTGGGATTCCACTTCCTCATCCGCATCCAAAGACAAAATCCATACCCCTGATGCTTTTTGTGCTGCAAAGTTTTTTTGGTTTGCATAGTTATCAAACTTCCTTTTAAACACTTTCGCAGTATATTTCCGCGCGATATCAACGGTGTGGTCGGTGCTTCCCGAATCAACAACAACAATCTCATCGGCAAGCTTTTTTATCGATTCCAGACAACGTGGAAGATCTTTTTCTTCATTCAACGTAATAATTGTGACTGTCAATCGAGCCATAACCTTGAATTAACTTTGTTGCAAACGTTCAAATAAACTTACATACTCGGATAATATCTTGTCCCACGAATATCTACCCGCCTGATGTAGAGAATAACCTTGAGCGTTTTGTTTCTGAAGGACTTTGCCAATTACTTCAGAAAACCGTCGCGTGTCCCGCACATCAATAAGAAAACCCGCCTTTCCGACAATTTCACTTCGAATAGGATCGTTATTTGCGATAACAGAAAGTCCGCTCGCCATTGCTTCAACAAGAACCATTTCAAAAGAATATGACGGAAGCGAGGCAGAAAGTAAAACGTCGGCCGAGCGATAGACCAAAGGCATCTTATCAAAATCATAACTTTTAAGTTTGAACCTTTTCCCCAAAAGTTTTTGGCCAAATTTATAAATTTTTCTCTCCAGTGTTCCCCTCCCACACACTAATAGATTATAATTTTTCAAAAGCGAAACCGCTTTTATTACTAAGTCAACCCTCTTGCCTTTTTCCAGCGAAGAAACGCACAGAAGCAAAGGTCTTTTCAAACCAAAATCAATTTTATCTCCGTCGGGTCTGAATAGTTTCATATCTACGCCGTCTGGAATATATACAGTTTTGACAAAGGGATTTGTTTTTTCAGCCCACACTTTTGCATACGAAGACAGGGCGACAAAAGTATCAGGAAAACATAACAAATTATTGGTGTCGTCCCATCCTATACCAGCATGGCCAATAACAACCATTTTTTTTCTTCTTAGCCAGGTTATAATCCTGACAATAGCTGGTTCCCATCCACCATCTGTCGGAATTACGATGTCGAAATTTTCTTTAAACAGTGTTTTTAAAATTGCCAAGGTAAAATGCAAAACCTTCAAACTTTTGTAATCAATAAATAAATGACGCGCAATCCACCCACTTAGCGTTTTACCTTCATTAAAATTAATACCAGAAGTTCTAATACTATAGTTAGTCCTAATCCCTAACGGGTTATTTTGAAAAACCGTAACTTCGTGGGTAACCCACAGCCTTGAAGCTAAATCATAAACCCAACGTTCCACACCTCTTTGGTTTATTCCACTGTAGAAAGAGAGAATTGCGATCCTCATTATTTTATTATAGTCAAAAATCGATAATTTCGCCTTCTTTAAATTTATAACCAGAACTTAAAAAAACAGTTAAAGGGTAATCGCGTAATCGTTTTTTTAAATGAGTCTGGACTTATTAATCAACAAATCGGTATTTGATAAGTGTCCAAAGAGCGACAAACCCGTCCTTCCAAAAAATCTTTTTTCCTTCAGCGTAACCACGAGGCTTAACTTTAATCGGAACTTCAAAAATGCGGAAACCCTTTTTAATAATCTTTGCGGTAAACTCTGGTTCAAAATCAAATCTTTTAGCATGTATCGTTATGTTTTTTATAACCTCGCGACGAAACATTTTGTAACATGTTTCCATATCACTAACTTTCCTTTGATAGAGTATTTCAGTAACCAATGTTAAAAACTTATTGCCAAGATAATGACTGACAAGTGGAGTTTTGTTTTTTCCAAACAGTTTCAGCGGATAATTCTTAAGACGCGTACCAAAAACAACATCTGTTTTTCGATCCATAATGGGTTTGATCAGCTTTTGATAGTCATCTGGGTCGTACTCTAAATCGGCATCTTGAATAACAATAAAATCACCTGTTGACAAATTGATTCCGTCTACCACAGCAACGCCTTTACCCTGATTGAAGTTGTGGCGGATAACCTTTGTGGAAATTTTTTTATCCAAAGCGGTCTTAAATTTCAAAATCTTATCATAAGAGAGATCTTTTGAAGCATCGTCAACAATCACAATTTCTCTATCAACTTTAGCCGGAAGTTTGGCACTTAACACCTTACTCAAAAGTGTCTCGATCGTCGACTCTTCGTTATAAACAGGAATAATTATTGAAAGTTTCATTTTTCAGCAACCAACAAGACCGATAAACCAAAGGGAAAGCAGAAAATCTTTTCAGGCCAAAGAAAAAACCTTCCAAAAAAATCAAAAATACCAACCTCATTTTTCGGGAATACTGATTTACGCAACAATTTAAGATAAACAAACCACCCAACCGCTCCCCACCAGTTAAGATATCGGCTGCTTTTGATCTTAAATCCTGCACTTTGAAATTTTTTCCTAAATGAGGAGACCGTGTAACGCCGGTAATGGCCCAACAACCTATCATAATCGCTGTAAAGCAAATCCCCTGCCGGAACCAAGGCTACGACAGCCCCACCACTTTTTAAAAGCTTGTGAATATTTTTGATTGCCACTGTATCATTTTTAATATGTTCAATCACGTTTAGGCATACAATCGCGTCGAACTTTTTATTTTTAAAAAAATATTGGCCTTTTTCAATGTCACCATATCCAACACTTATTTGAGGGTCGTTATATTTACGAAAATAATTTCTCTTAATATCGACCGCACTTAATTTTCCATAACTTTTTAGTAGACTAGAAAAATTTCCTGTTCCCGATCCGACTTCCAAAATCTCACCTTCGAGATATTTCCCAAAAAACGACAAAATCCACGTGTTATACCATTTGGCTTTCTTCATCACAGCCAGCGTGTATTCCCCAACTTTATCCATATTGGGTAATTATATCTAAACCAGACTACTAAATCATTCTACAAACGAAGAAAACAAAACTCAGTTCAGAGAGCAACTTTTGGGAAACTGCTTCAAATTAAGGTAGATCTTTGCCAGATCGACACCATTTTTTGTAACATTTATCACATCTTTATTTTTAACTAGCTTTGCTGTTTTCGTTGTCACATATTTCATTTGTTCATAATAGGCTTCGATTACAACGGGTTGATTGGGGTCTATCTGTGAATTTATAATTCCTGAAAAATAGTATGGTAAAGTTGATCTTGCACAACCAACATAAGAAATCTGCGTAACCTGTGGAAAACACTTTTTCAATGTATCGGCGGACTCTTTTGCACCATAACAAAGTGATGTTGACACATAATTCTTGGCAACCGCCGGTCCACCGAATATTTCGTTGTAGTAGTAATCATAATTTGGTTCATATTTGTAAATATTAAAAAGAGAAAGCGAGATAATTGCAAGCAAAACGAATCCTCCGAATATTTCCGGTAGTTTTTTGACAAAACGAAAAATCGCACAACATGCTCCAATGTAAATATATGGCCAGATGGGAAGCAAATACCTGACTCCGGATTTTTTTGAGGCAAACGACAAAAATAAGAAAAAGACAAAAACATAAATTATTTGCGAAAGGGTTTTTAAATTTATCAAAATCAATTTTTTCCGTCCAGTTTTTGTAAAAAAGAAATACAAAGAGGCTAAAAGGCCGAAGAAAATGTAAGAAGGTACACGCAAACAAATCAAAATAAAGTAATAGTAAAAGGGAACCTGGTGCGAAACACTTCCCGCAAAAAACATTTCCGTAGAATTTTCTATAAGCTTAAACTGACGCGTCAGATATTCAAACACTGAAGTGAATGGATGAAACCAAGCTTCCGGCCAAAAAAAGTGAATCAGGACAAAACTTACTAATCCGATCAGAGTAAACTTAATAAAATTCTTCATTTTTTTGTCGGAAAAGATTGCGTAAAAGAAAAATATTATCAGAGGAAGTAGTCCAATCGGCTTTGTCAGAAAAGCAAAGCAGATTGAGAGTGATGACAAAATAATTGACGTCTTAACGTTCTCGATATAAAAAAAGCTATATATGCCAAAAAGGATAAACAATGTCAAAAGCCCATCATTAATGATTAAACGACTGTAACTGATAGCCACGGGATCCAACGCGTACAAAACTCCCGTCAAAAGTGCCGTTTTTTTATCTGTAATTTTTCTGGTTAATAAATAAACAATCACAACCGTAAACGAATTAATCACAATAAGCGGGAAACGGGCAACGACAAAATCTCTCGCAACATTTCTAGTTAAAACGCTTTGACCAATTCCCAGATATGCGATAAACGGTCCAGTCGCAGCAGTCAAAGGAAGCGCTATTGCCTCAGTGTCGTTGTCATTAACCCACCAAGCGTTACTACTTTGAAAATAGTTTTTTATATGCTGCCGATTAAAGGTTCGTAACGCAAGGAATGTTTCTTTCGCTCTGACCATCCATGTTATTTCGTCAGTGTAAATCGGTTGTTGCGAAAAACGGTAAATCCTGGGAACAATTGCAATAACAAAAAGCAGAAAGACAATGTAGTGCGTCTTAAATTTAATAATTTTATCCATCATCTAAAAAACTTAATATCCTGATTTTTCTGAAGAAAAGTGTTGTCTTTTTACTTTTTTAAAGGGTGTCTCAACAAATGAACGCGCCTGGTACTTCAAATCCATATTGGTCCAAACCGATTTCAAATACTCAGGTCGATCTTCAAAGAAAACTTCCGGGTAGTAGAAATCAAGCGGGAAACTGTTTCCTAATTCATACTTCAACTTAAAGGCTCTTTTTGGGACAGCTAAATCGCTTGAACGCGCACGTGACCTGGGCATATTCGTAAAATGAAGATAGGAATATCCCATCACCCAGAAACGTTTGCTTTGCTCACGCTCCTGTAAAAGCCGGTCGGCAAAATCAAAAAGTCCTTGTTGCCCGTGTGGCTTTTTAAACTTCAGGCCCTTAATTTTTCTGTTAAAAGCACGGATATTAAAATTACCAACTTTTCCATCAATATTGTACCTGCCTGCAAGTTCATCCTGAAAGTGATAGATATCACCAATAACGTTATAATATTGTGAAACAAGTGAATCAAGTCCTTGGCCCCTTGTATGAATCAAATCAGTTGTTTCTTTTATTTTGTCTTCCCACCAAACCTCATCTCCATCGACAATCACTACCCAATCACAAGCACTTTCTTCTAACATCTTTTGCCTGACAACTGTAAATTGTTCTGGATTTACCTCACCTATTTCCCTAAATTTGATTTTAGACGGGTATCTTTGTTTTAGACTTTCGACAATCTTGAGAGTATCATCGGAGCTTCCTGTGTCCCAAAGCAATACCTTGTCAACAAACTTAATCACGCTACTTATTGCATACCAAAGGTAGCGATCTTCATTCTTAACCAATGCATGTCCCCAAATTTGCATTTTTACAACTTATTTATTTTTAACACCACTCACCCTTCGCCAAAACCATAAAGCCGGAACTATAAAATTGACAATGTTTCCAGCCATTATCGCATATGCTGTTGACTGGTAACCAAAATTCAGTGTTAAAAACACCGAAAGTGAAGCAATTACTATGAAATTGATCACTGACAGATAAGAAAATAGCTTCGGGTATGAGTAGTAGTAGATTATGGCATTATGGAACGGGACCGAAATCAGAAAGAATAACATTGCGACCAATAGAACCATAAAAATTGGAAACGAATTCCTATACTCAACTCCGAAAAACTGATTAATTATTAACCTCACTCCAGGCGTGCATAACAGAATAAAAGACGCCACGGCGACAACCATCAGTAAAAGTTTTTTAAAATAAGTTAGCATTTGTTGGTCATTGGTGAACGAAGAATATTTTGGGGCAACAACTGTCCCCATTGCGCCGATTAGTTGCGGAACAACTGATACCAGCTGATTAGCTGCCGAATAAATCCCGATACCGGAAGCTGTAACCAATCTTCCCAACACAAATATGTCCGTGCGTGATGAAAAAGCAGCAATTCCACTCGAGATAGCAACCCACTTGTTGTAATTAAAAAACTCACCACGAACTTCTGAATTAATTTTTTCTTTGACAAAGTCAACTGAGATGTTAACAAAACTCAACAAAAATCCCAGCAAAGGCGCAACGATATAGCTGATAATCGCTGTTGTTAAATTAAGTTGTAAACTAGCCGTCAAATAGACAACAACCGCAAGTCTTAATGAGTTGGTGAAGATCTGAATTAACCCCCAGCTAATAAATTTTTGCGAGGCTTGGTAGTATGAAGTTGTAAATGAAAACAGCCAAGTTGTACCAACACCTATGAAAACCAATCGCAGTCCAAAAACAAGTTCCGGTTTATTAAAAACTTGTTTTGACAAAAATGGCGACAATAAAAAACCAAAAATAATAACTACGAGTGCAATCAAAATTTTTGACAAGAGCCCTAACTTAAGAAACCCCATCGACCTGTGGTAGTCGGATTTAAGATACTTTGATACAAAATTTACAATCCCAGTATTAATCCCCAGATTTCCGATATCGGCAACCACCGCCAAGACCGTAATTGACAATGAAAATAAGCCGAAATCAAACACGCCAAGCTCGCGTGCAAGAAGAATGTAAAAAACCATTCCCAAAATTCCGTTTATTACGGTTGCCGTAAATGTCAAAGTTGATTGACGAAAAGTATTGGTTTTTACAACAGAAAAAAAGTTGAGTTTCAAGAGCCTTCTCACAAATTTAATTATAACAGCATTCGAGAAAACCCTCAGTTTTAGATTAGGGATGAATCGAATGCTGAAAATGTGCAAACAGAGTTAAGCTTTGCTTATATGTCATCCTCCCTTAAAGTGATTTTGTAAAAAACCTTAAGCAGAGATAGTGGAGGATGTTATAACTTTTTTCGAAGTGTAGGGTAAATCAAGATTAAGACTATAATAACCAATGAAGCAGCCGAAATTGCCAAAGGTACGAAAACGTATTTCTGTGGAGAAAAGTAGATGTCATACGTCCCATCTTGATCGATTCTGAAACCGTTTATAAAACTATACAAGGGATAAGAACCCACACCGTTTGCTTCCCAAAAAGAATCAAAGCTCTCAGAAAACGCAAGTGTTATCGGAGATTTCAAACCTGAAATGTTAACTTTATATTCCGTCGGTGAAAGACGGGTATAGGTTACTTTTGCATCACTTGAAACTTCGACTAATCGTTGTTTGTCCTTGTCTGAAAGTTTGTCCCAGTCGAGAATGTTGTATGGGCCAGTTAACCTATTTACCCGGTTCCAATCTTGCTCGGATACAGAGGCAAGCGCATTGACAATATTAATCTCACCGGAAGTTTTGACATTTAGGGGATGCTGCGAATTTAATTTTCCAACAAGATGCCAGTCAAAGGCGGCCGAATCATAAGTGAAAATTCGATCTGGCACATCGTTATAACCAGTGAGCTTAATTTCTACTTGTTCAGGATTTTGATCAAGCGTATCAACTTCGCCGATCTTTGAATTATCCTGCCAAAACTGGATGCTCCCGCTTTTAGAGCTTCTCATCACGCGTACCAACAATAAATTCCCAGATTTAAACTTCAAATCTTGCACGACAAGCTGTTGGTCGCCTTCCGCTACTGCATAGCCACCCTGATAATCAAAATCTTGATTGTCAATTTGATATTTGGTTTGCAGAAAATTTCTCATCGATAAAAAATCATTCGCCTCCCGCTTCCACCACGGGCTAACATCAGTTGGGTCACGCTTAAGATTTTGGGCAGGAAAAATATAGAGGGCCTTATCAATAAAACTTGCTGCCAAATCAGTCTCACTTTTGTGGTAGAGAAGAATATTTGTAATAGGGAGATTGTCAGGCTTACCAACTACACCTGGCCGTTCTTCCGCAAAGACCAACGCCAATTTGGACAAATCAAATCCGGTAACATTAACTAAGTCCGAATAAATCCTATCCGAACCAACAACATAAAAGGTTCTAGGAGTAATAAAAAAATGGTCTTGGTGTTTTTTTGTCTGTAACACAGCAACGGGTGAATCTGAAATTTTCTTTTCTATCCATGGTAAATTTGTCAACTGTTGCAAGAAAGTGTTGTAGTAATCGAGGTTGTCCTGTTTCAAAGCTTTACGCCGCGCGTCGGGAAAAGGATAAATAAGATATTTTATTCCGGCAACATTTATAAGCTCTCCCATAAAAGGAGCTTCTCGTAAGAAATTAAATTTCTCATATGTTCCCACAGTGCCTATTTCGAACGGTCTTTTTTCTGCGATCGAAAATGCCTCGGTTGATGGGTGCGTAAATGAGACATAACCTAGCGGCAACTTGACCGGGATTGAGAAAGTTCTAAAAAAATCGGTTTGACTACTTAACAATTGCGCAAAAGACCAGTATTTATCTTCGTTTTGGACCGGAGAAAAAGATCCCGTCATTTGGCCGCGCAAAACGGGGTTCATGAGAAATACCAAATAGATGATGAAAACGAGCGAAGGCAGATATGATTTTTTGGAAATTAATTTTGAAGTAATCCCCACCAATATCGAGTAGGAGAAAGCAATTAAGAAAAAAAACTTGCTCGGATCTCGAAACAAGTTAAACCCCGGCACTTTCTGGAAAAGTTGCAGGTATACTTCCCCCAAAGGCGGTTGTGATCCTTTTGTCAAAAATATCCCGACAAATGCTATTGAGATTAAAAACAAATACTGCTTTTTTCTGGAAAGAAGAACCGGAACAAATGCGAAAATTGGAACAATGGCAAAATACCACACGGGGTTTGTTACCTTGCCAAAGCTATTGATATACCAATGCGGTTGAAATAAATAAAGAGCATGTGTGATCGTTGAAAAACTCAAATTGGTTACCTGTTGGGCGGAGTCGTACCCTGCAGGAAGATGCACACCTTCGGAAAATTTAGCCGGTAAAATCCAATACAGATTAAGTAGAACCAGAAAAACTGTAGTCGTTAAGCCAATGACAATATAGTTTTTGAAAAGGCAAAACCTTTGACCACCACCCTTAACGGTGAGAAAATCAAAAATAAATTTTATTAACACGACGAATGCCAATATCCAGACTATTCTCAAATCGAAAGTGCCGATCAACCAAACACTGAAGACGAATTTTAAAAGTAAGTAAACACTCAACTTTTCGCAAACACTTAAAAAAAAGTAGAATGTGAGTGGGAAAACACTGTACGCCAAAACGATGTTCATTTGCGAACCGTCTAAAAGCAAAATAAAGTAAGTGTTTAAGACGTATAAAACAGACGAAACGAGCCAATCACCTTTAAAAAATTTTGAAAGTTTGATGAAACCTAAGGTGGAAATTAGAATTGCCGGCAAAAGCATCAAATATTTAATTTGAAACCAATACGGCAGCCCAAATCTCGTCAATGACTCATAAAATAGCTCCGAAGGGTATGACCACAAAGTATTTACGGCATACACGCCCATTCCGTCTCCGGTTTGAACATTATTCCACGTAAAAGGCAGATAGATACCATTAACGATTGGCAAAAAACGATAACTAATATCGGAACCAAGATTTGACTTGCTTGTAAAAATCCAAAATTTGAAGATCAACGCGGTAAGAAGCGCAAATATTGCAACTTTTTTATGACTGGTCATTAGCTTTCTGAAAATTCTTATTAAAAAGGAGTGTATTTAAAACGCCTAGAATTAGAAATGAAATTGCAAGACTACTAAAATAAAAAGTAATCGTAGTGGCGCCTAAAGTATCGGATATTGCGGATAAAACAATTGCAGAAAAAGCATACCAGTAAAAACGATGGTGCGCATTTTTTCTTATAACCATCCCGATAAATCCAAAAATGAAAATCCCATCAATTAAATATTCGTTTTCGATACTCAAATTTAGTGACTCTTTGGCGATATACCAGGCCAATGCAACCAAAATATATAGGGCTATCTCGGTAAAAATTAACCGGTAAGGAAATTTATCTGACTTTTTTGAAGACATTATTACTCCTTCTATTAATGTATATGATCAGCGGCAATAAGACAATTAAAGATAGACCGGACACAATGTTACCATATCTCCTGTACTTCTCGAGGCCAAATTTCACAAATACAGTATCTGGAAGATTTTCTTCAACCAACCACCCGTTTGCATAACCGTTAGCCTGAAAATGCTGAACGTGGATTTCTTTTCCGTCTCCAGAAAACACCTTCCATTGGGGATGATATGTTTCCGAAAAAACTATAACATAAGGAGCTTGCTGCTCTGATAAACCAAGCCTATACTCCTCAGAAGTTATTTTTGTGTACGTCAAAACTGCCTGATGTAAATTATAACCTGAATTTAATATTTCTCTGTTTAAAGTTGGGTAACTGTCGTAGTTCGCAATAATTTGAATATTTTTTAGCACAACCTTACTGGGTCGATCAAAAATCTTATACAGGTCCTTGTTTTTACATGCGCTTTTAGAATTAAAATCCGTACAATCGTTCCATAACGGTAACTCAAACCTAACTACTGCGCTGTTTGCGTTACCAGAAGGTATATAGGTATTGCCCCGATGCAACCAGTGGCGATTATAAACGCTTAAATCCAAAGGCCAGGTGTTACCGTGTTCTATTTCAGTTTCTGAATCCACGTAATCACTATCCTGATTTACTTTTACTACGGGGGCAGATCCCCTCTCCACAAAGTAATCCGAAACGATGTCATAACTATATATATCCTTGACATTACCTAAGCTAAATTCAAATTTTCCTAATCTATCTTTTTCTGAAGAAACATCGATGACATAACCTTCGCCAACAACTTTGTTATTAGTAACAGTGGCGTTAATGAATTTCGCCCTGTCGATAGAAAAAATATTTTTATTAAAATATTTAATTTGGACTTCATTATTTCCAGCCTTCAAACTTAAGTTTGGAAAAGTCAGTTTATTTTCCTCGACTTCAGGTTCAAGGTTGTATCCCCGGTCATTAATTTTAACTAAGCGGGGAGTTGAAAATAGTCCGAGATTGTATTCATCAAATTCTAGGGAATAAACACCATCGGATAGTACCTGATATGTATACGCAATCACATTGCTATTATCGTCTGTAATAACACGATCATACGAAGGACTTACTTCAAAAATGTACATAATTTTCTTAAGTAAACCCACAGATTCTTCCAAGATGTCGTCCTTGCCATACAATCCAAAATTGTTTTGTAACGCGTACAAATTATCATAAAGCAACAATCTGTTCACAGACCAACCGCTTAGCGGGGAAGTTTCGGCCAAAAAAGAACAATTCTCAAGTATATTTTTATACTCTTCCATACTGGATTTAGATGCATTTATATTAAGATCTTTTAATGCGACGGCTTCACTTAACCTTTTGCTCGCAAAATCTAGACATTCTATCAAGGGTGGCTTATTTGTATAGATTTTTTCGACAAACTCCTTGAAACGAATGAATGGATAAAGCGGAGAACCAGGAAGTTTACTTACATATGGCAACGTACCGGTATCGACGGTCTTTTGATCTGAGTATTTTACAGTTTTTACGGGATAAATCTGTTCTGAAAAAAACGCACTGTTAAGTTTATCAACAATGTCGGAGTCTTGAGAGTTCGAAACTACAAACATTGAATCCTCCCCCGTTTGGTTTTTCCAATAAGAATACATTGTGTCAGGTGTTCCTTCGATAAGTGTAAATGGCGCGTAAGGAGAATAAAAATGTCTACCCTTGTCTCCAAGAGCTACTTTCCAGATCGATAGAGGTCCAAAATCAATCTCATGCTCCAAATATTTCGGAGCACTTTTTAACCAATCATTGATTTTATCAAGAGATTCGAGCTTTCTTCTTTGCGATTGGGTTTCATTATGTACGACGATCCAACCAACGTTTAAAGACCCAAATAGTTTCTTTACGCCTCCTGTATCTTCGTTATGTATCAAAGATATCAGGTTATTCAACTGAAAATCGACAGATGGTACACCTATCATGTAGGCCAGAGACGAACCGCTAAAAAATACTTGTGAAGGAACTCCTCCGGTAAATCCCCAGTTATAATCAACTGACTCGTTGGGTGCAATAGGAAGATGAAGGATCCTAGCGTCATTCGATCTTTCTTTTAACCATCGTTCTGCCTGGTTATAATAATCGGGAACTGAAATGAGATAATTGTAATCTGGAACAATAAAGGTTTGACCCAACCACATCGGCCAAACTAAAACACAACAACTGACAAAAATTACAGCTACTAAAAATGGCACGGCAAATCTGCCAACTGCTTTTTTAAACCAATTAAATATTTGTGAAAGACCAAGCCCGAATAAAAAGGAATATGGCAAGATCAGTAATATTCCAACTTTTTCGTACGGATTACGAAGCGGTGCTAGAAATGATAACTTTTCAAATAAGAATTTTGCTAGCCAACCCAAAGGCGGATTTACGCCTTTAGAAATTGAAAGAGTAATAACTACCAAAAGCATCAACCAAGTCCAAATTCGTGATGAATGATTTTTCTTAAATAAAGTTGTTAAAAAAATAATTATTGTCGGTATCCAGCTTAAAAATATAAAAAAGGGATTCGAGTAAAGTTCTCCCCAGTCTTTGGTATCGTATAAATAAAACCGACTAAGTCCTCGAATAACAAATGCATTTTCGGTTTGTCTTTTTAGACCAATCACAACATCAACAGTTCGGTTCAGGAGATCGGAAGCAGAAAAACTCCCGATGATGAATTTCCCTGACTCAATAAAGTGGAGGATCCACCAAGCGTTTAACAACAACCATGAAACCACGGTGATAAGCGCGTAAACAAGTACAAATTTTCTTTGCGTTTTATCTCCTTTTAAAAACTGAAATACAAAATAAGCCATCCAAAGGATCCATATTGCAACCGTGAAACCCGGGGCTCCGTATACATAGGACATTATAAAAGAGAACACGTTAAGAACAATGATCGACAAAAAAGATCTTCTGGAAACCCCTTTTTCCAAAATCAAAAGTGATACCGGAATAAAAAGCAGCATCAACATTCCATTGTGTACACCCCTATGCCAAACACTTAATGTATTAAAGTTATAAAGTGAAAATAAGGCCGCCAATAAACCAGTTTTTTTGGAAAAGCCAAAAGAAAAGGCCAAAAAATAAAATGCGACTGAACCGCCAAAAAGTATTAAAAAGATAAAAAATTTCTGATTAAACTCCGGAGTTAATCCTACAGAATTTGCTACAGACAGCATTGTATAAAAGGGAATGGATGTATATGTCATTGAATTGGTTTCCCCAGTAGCGTGTTTCTCCCACCAAGAAGACGCAACAGTTGTAAGTTGATTTTCCGGAGAATACACCGGTATACCAACGTCTGCCCCACCCCATATTTCGCCTTTGGGTATCCAGCTAAATACCGAAAAAACAGACAGTGCAAGAAGAAACATTATGCTTACAACATTTGCGTTTGCCGATATTTTATTTTTCAAGAATGAAAAGGTTTTAGTAAACATTTTATTTGTTTTTCACCGCGACAATATATGTTGCGAAATTCGGAAAATAGTACACAAAAACAGAAATGATGAATGATAGTAAAATAAGTAGCGGCCAAAAGATTTTAGAAGTTTTTCTTAGTAAACCATTTTCTCCATACACCAATTTCGAACCTTGTCCATAGACTGTGTATCCCAACTTTTCAAACTCGTCTGGCGTCCAACCAGACAGGTGAACGTTCAAGGGGTTAGTAGTTTTTCTCGTTAATTCAATGCGGTGGTAAGGGATAAAATCTAAGGGAGTTGAAACAAGAACTCTTTTTTTTGCCAGTTTTTCCCAAATTCTTATTGCTTTTAGACCATCCTTTTTATTCAAATGTTCAATTACTTGCGAACAAAAAACCAGATCGTACTTCGAACGAGTTACTTCTTTTGAGATTTTAACAACATCTGATTTTATCAACTTTGAATAAACACTTTTTTGTTTCGCATGCTTTAACGAAGCGTCATGTAGATCGACTCCAGTAATTACCCAATTTTTCCCCTTACTTACAACCTCCATAAATTCACCGTTTCCACAACCAATATCCAAAACAGTATTTATATCGCCCCCAATTAATCTCCTCACTATCCAATGGTACGTAAAAGGTATTTCTTTTAACCCCATGTAAATTTTAGTTAACATAACACAACAAATTTTATCCCAGATTCATTATTATGCATTCTTCCGGCTGGGCTGTATTATAAAAAAAATATATTATATGATTTTGCTGAAAACCTGGTTCGCTCGGTTATCCCAAGACCAATACTTTTCTATCATCTTTTGAGCTTCTTTGCCAACCTCTTTCCTCAAGTCATTATTATTTAATAGTTTCAAAATCGTATCGGAAAAACTACCAAGATCTCCAACTTTCACTTTAATCATCCCATGCGGGTAATACGATTCGTATGACTTTAGGTTGAAACCGACACAAGGCAAGCCAAAAGCCATCGCCTCTGCGGAGGCCATGCCACCGGAGTCATAAAACGCCGGATGAACAACTAGTTTACTTTGAGAAAATATTTTATATTTTTGAGGACCATCATATACATAACCGAATAACTTAATGTTGTTTTGCAAATTATATTTTATTACACGCTCTTTAACCTTTCCCATTAACGGACCGTCACCTATCATTGCAAGTTTAGATCCACTCCTCTTTTCGACAACACGCTTCCAGATATCAACAAGTTCCACCACTCCTTTTTGCGGATGAAAACGCCCTTGAAAAACTGCATCATAGATTTTTTTTGTGGATTGACTAATTGACGACTTGTATTTTTTTATATTTTCAAGAGGAACTGCACCTAAAACAACAACGACTCGTTTTTTTTCATTCAAACGTGGAAAACGACCCCGCTCCGATTCGTTGTTTACAACCACGATATCGGCAAAGTTAGTTATCAAAGGTTTAATTGGAAACTGCATAAGCCAGTACATAAAAGATTTAGCTAAATACCTATTTTCTCTAAAACCGGATTCCAGGAATCCTTTAAAAGGATTTGGCGCGGTTTGATACCAAGCAGCAATCCATTTGCACTTGTCTTTATATCTTAGTTTCATAATAAGCGCGGGAAGCGAATCCATCCAAAATTCCGAAGCGCTGTAGATTATAACAGGCGAATTAACACCGTCAGACAGCTTTGTAACTAAGCCAATTCTAACTCCTTCAATTATTCTTGCCAAATAACAGATTACAAAACCCATTTTGCACCAAGGGTTCATTTTTGAAACAAAGAAGTCAACTTTTGTTTTGTCTAACTGTTGCCTTGTACACATCAGGTATCCTTCACTCCAAAGGTATACCGACACTTTAGTTTTTTTACTCCATCGTCGTGCAAACTCAATATAAATTCTGTCACCACCTGAAATCCCATTCCCCAATGAGGCCAAAGCAAATATTTTTATTTCAGGTATCATTATCATCTGTTAACTAAATAATTTAGATCCAAACACAAATAAAACGTTGTGCACATTACCAAATCAATATTGATAACATCTCTCTCACAATTATACACATTTTCTATCTCAAAAATCCGTGTTACCGACACCCTGAGACATGAAACCAACTTATTAGATAATTAGGTAACTTTACTTATGTTAATATATAACTGCCTGTCCTCACTCAGATAAATTTTATGCCGAAAACCATCTCAACTAAACATTTATTCATAATACTAGCCTTTATTGTTGTTTTGCTTCACTTGTTATTTTATAAAAATTTTTGGAATTACGGGTTTGGAATTTCTGAAGACTGGATTTGGCTAGCACATTTCAACTCCTTTCCTGGGGACCTGCTCTCTAAATTTATCGATGCCTGGAAATGGAAAGGTATACACCAAGGGACGATGGTTATTTATGTCGGAATGATCGATCGTCTTTTCCCGTCAAACTATTTAATGATTCAAATTGTCAGTTTTATCGGGAAAATAACAGCGTCCGTACTTTTATTTCCTGCAACATTGGCACTAACTAAAAATAGAACGCTGGCGTTTTTAAGCAGCATATTTTTTGCTATTTCATATGCATCAGCCGGGTCGTTTATTACTTCCACAAATTCCATGGAGTATTGGGGGTTGTGTTGTTTAAGTATTTTCGTGATTTATTATGTCAAGCTTTTACAACCAGATCGAAAGCTTAATCTGGCGGATTTTCTTATTACAGCGTTATTTTTGTTTTTAAGTCTTCAATTTACGTTTGTGAGATTGTTCGGAATGCAATTTATTATTATTGTTGTTGAAATCATTCTGATCGTCACAAAAAAGTCCACCATTAATAAATCAACCCCACGTTTACTTACTTTTTTGGCAATATTTTTCATTTTTAATTTAATCGGCCACGATGGAATGTCAACCTCCACAGGAGTAAGTGGAATAATTAACAATTTAGCAAAACACATTTCAGACGGTGATCTTGCAATGCTGATCCACCCATTGGCAGGTTTGTCTTTGACCTTAGTTCCCCAAAAATACACAGATTTGCTCTCGGTCGTTGGGTCAGCTCAATCACTCAGTTCTTACAAGTTTTTTATCAAAGATGTCGTTTTAAAGTTTTTCCCAACTTTGTTCATAACACTACTTCTAACAGACATAATTCTACCGGTTAAAAAAATACGGTTCTTTTTGACATCGTTAGGAATAAATATTTTTTTACTACACATTATCTATCTATTCGGTTCACACTACACCGAGCCAAGATTCTACCTTATACCCCAAGCTGTGTTTGGTAGTCTAATTCTTACATTGTCATTTACTCTAGGAGTTGAATGGTATTTCAACAACAGAAACAACAATTTGCTTTTTATTGGATTTGCTTCATCGTTCGTGTCCTTTTATCTGATCTTTTTGACTTGGTTAACTAACTTCGGAAAAAATGCACTTATCGTGTATGCGCCTTTGGATAAATATCTGCCGGTTCCGCAAATCGGCATTTGCGTATTTTTGGCATCCTTATTCACAATGTCATTACAAAAAATAAAATCCCAAGAAAATAAAGACGTGTTCTTAAAGTTTATTAGCGTTGTTACACTGGGTCTATTATTTCTCTTCATCGCCGTTAGTAGCTACGACGAGTTGCAGTATTACAAAATCAGAAAGTCATCGGGGGTAGATTTAAAGGTTCAGGAAAGTATCCAAGCGGATATCTATCACACCCACATAAAAAATAAGGGTGATCGTGTTATTTATTACATTACCCCATCTGAAAACGACGTTTTTGACGCCGAACAAGGACTGCTAATCGACGCTATTAATGATTGGGAATACTCATGGTGGACTTACGGCGATAAAAAAGATGAGCTCGGTTGCACAATGGCACTTACTAGGTCTTGGCACCAGGAAGAGGCAATCTACAAAAAAGATAATCGAATTCGCTTTCGCTACAACAGCCGCTGTCCGGCTCCCCAAAATTCCCAGTCACAATTAACGTTTCGCGATCAAGTAATGACAATGCCTATCGATAATTTATTTGCATTTACAGTCAAATCCGGCAAGGTTGTTGATATGACGGATCAAGTCAAAAAGCAGCTACAAAAAAATATTGGACTCCTTCCTACTGATTAATATTCATGGCAAATTTCAAACCCTTCAATAACTACACGTTTTTTCTAGTTGACAAACTTTTAGATAAACACAATATCAATCCGCCTTTTTTAGACGCTGGCTGTGGCATAGGCGATTTAAGTTATCATCTTGGGTCAAAAAAATTTGATGGAAAGGCAATTGACCTTTCAAAAAAGGCCTACACAATTGCAAAAAATAAATTACAAAAATTTCCGAAGATCAAAGTCGAGCGGACTGACCTAGAGAAAGTTGGAGGAAAATATAATTGCATATTTTTGTGGGATGTCATGGAACACATTGAAAACGACATCAAATCTTTAAAGATTATACGCCACCTATTAAACAAGAATGGATATCTACTTCTGCATGTTCCAAGCAATATGAATGAATGGAATTGGGACGACGAATTTTATGGCCACTACCGTAGGTATGGAAAAACTGATTTAAAAGAAAAATTAAATTCAAACGGATTCAAGATCGTTAGTCTCTGGGATACCACATTCCCCTTCTTCTGGCTAATGAGAGGAACTTATCTTAGTATCTTAAAAAAGCCAAAAATAAACTACGAAAATAAAAACGAACGCACCAGCAAAAGCAGTTTGGTCCCTTCATGGAAAGTAAGATTTATAAACAATAGA
>Ga0075624_101_pt1 | contig 85431 bp, 87 predicted proteins | sample RifGroA1_FD_68378 | JGI IMG/M metagenome (GOLD analysis project Ga0075624, IMG submission 68378) | Microgenomates (Woesebacteria) bacterium GW2011_GWA1_39_21 | reverse complement strand
GGAGGATCGATTGGATTCGTTCCGATCGTGGCCGAAAAACTCGAAGTGCCGGTTTTGATGGTTGGCTTCGGACTTCCGACAGAAAACCTGCACGCACCGAATGAAAATTTTGATCTGGATAATTTCGACAACGGAATAAAAACAATTTTATATTTTTTAAACAATCTTAAATAGCAATATAGGATAATTACAGCACTTGACAAGTCAAAAGCAATTCGTTTAAAATACACCAAATATGAAATCGTTTTCTCTCATTCTCTTTAGCATCCTCCTTATTGGAGGAGAGCCTAACGTGATGAGAGATATGATTTAAATCACTAAAAGTTAAATAAAAAGAAGAAGTAACCTCTCATCACGAGAGGTTTTTTTATTGCGAAGTGGAGAAAACATTAGCATGTCAAAAATATGCCATCACATGCACGAGGTGTCAAATATTTTTCACAAGTATCAGGGTTTTTAAAGTGCCCAAAGGATCACGATCAAATTGCAAGCAACGTTTATTCCGAAATCGTTAATTATTCAAACTACGGATACAGAAGCGTTGAATGTGTCGGTTGCGGGGCAATAATCGATGTCTCAGTAAGATACGGCGGAGAATGGGATACACAGATTTTTCCAGGAAGAAGAAAAGAAGGATAATTATGAAATCAGATACAAAAAATTGTTCAAATTTACTAAAAAGGCCAGAGCTAAAAAACCTGGGAACATTCACATCTGTTTATCGCAATGGAATTCACAAAAATCTCATCGATTTTTGTAATATCAATTATGCCGACCGTGAAAGATATCAAAAACTCACTGAAAGCGAAAATATTGTCAGTACATTTCTTTTTAATATTTTTGCGAATAGTAATGGTGGTTGCATTCTCACTTCAGGTTCAACTGAGGCTATATTTCTTGCATTATATCTGGCAAAAACAAAAGGAACCGCAAAGGGAATAATACATCCTAATATTGTATTAGGTAAAAATGCTCATATGAGTTGGACCAGAACCGCAGAAATACTTGATCTAAAGATAAAGATTGTTAATTCAACAAAAAAAGGGCTTGATTACGTCAAACTTGAAGAGTTGGTTGACAGGAACACTTGTCTGGTTGTAGGAACGATGATGACCACAGAATTAGGGAGTATTGACAATTTTCAATTTCTTAACAATATCTGTAAAAAGAAAGACGTTCAGCTTCATATCGACGCTGCAATCGGAGGATTTATTGTTCCTTTTCATAAATCCTCAATTAAATATACATTCAAAGAGTTATCAAACCTTCAGAGTCTTAATGTATCTGGTCATAAGTACGGATTGTCAACACCAGGAGCTGGAGCATTATTAATACGTAATCAGATTGACAAAGCAAAATTATCCAAAAGGATCAGTTATCTTAGTTCAGGAGAGCAACATCTAGACAGATTTCTTCTTACGATGAATAGTCTTGGAATTATTAGCTGGGCTGCCTATATTCAAAAATTCCAACGCGAAGGTTATGCAAATAATGTTAGTGACTACTTGAAGGTTAAAATGATTCTCTGTAAAAATCTAAAGCAGATGGGATTCGACATTTATTGTGGTTCTAAACTCTCACCATACATCTTTTTAAGCCATCGACATATAACAGATATTTCAAAAAACTTGCAAGACCGCGGATGGATTCAGAGTACTTATGAATCCAGTGAAATTAACAAGCAAGGTATTAGAATTGTTATTAAAAAAGGGCAAGAGGAAATACTCACAACTCAATTACTCAAAGACATTTCTGAGATAACAAACTCTTTACAAAATTAAAATATGGGACAAGAAAACGAACGACACATAATTTTACAGAACACACCTGATATTCTTTCAAACAGGGGTGTGTCAGGTCATGCCAAAGATTTAGTATTACACCTTTTATCGCGGTCACGCCATATGGCTGTAGCGGGAGATATTGTAATTACCGGAATTATGCCAAACGATTACGAGAATTATATCAACGCAGTGACATCCACCAAGCATGTCGAAATAGTCCAAATCGAAACTCCTCCGGGCAGGTTAACTACTGAAAAAATCCTAGATCCATTAACAAAACTTGATAACGGCTTACAAAATCATAGACTTGCACCTTACATACAATCACCAACAGTTGCAAGTTGGGCAGACCGAAACGGAATTGAGATGGCTTATATGTCCGCCAGACAAATCATTGAAACAAATGTAACAACATTTGCAAACAATAAAGCTAGCTTGCAACGTTTTTGTGTGGACAATAGTATAAACACAATACCGAATCAAATTATTTCAGCAGATGCTGAAAATATAGCTGAACACACCAAAAAACTACTCAATGACAAAAGTGAAAAAGGAGCCTTTTTGCAAGCAAATTTTTCAGGCGGTGGTGTTGGAAATTTAGCTATAACTAAAGATAATTCAGGCAAAATCGGAATTCCGAAATACAATGCAAACGGAGTAACAGGAGAAAATGTGGAAAAGATCGTCAAAAAATGGATTAAAGAGATGAAAAATGAGGGTTCCACAGAATTTATAGCATCACCTCTAGTTGAAATTAAAGAAAGCGATACAGTTTCAGGTTTCGTTCCACCAGCTGGAAAAGAACCTATTATTTTTGGGTTGTTTGAACAAACTCTTGACCAAGGAACAAATGACTATGTCGGTTACAAATGGCCTGCAAAAAGTCCGATTGCAAGGAAATACGAAAGCCAGATGGTAAATGCAACTTTAAAATGGTTCGAGTTTTTGCAAAAGAAAGGATATCATGGTCATTCAGATATAGACTGGGTGATTGGAACTCATCAAGAACAAGAAATACTTTTTCCAAGTGAAAGTAATACTAGAGTAGATGCCTATGGGTTTGGTCTTAGCCATGCAGCCAGACTTAATTCATGGAATCCACGAAACTTTCAAGGGGCAAATAGTGGTGAGATTGCAATTGCAGCATTCGACCATGTTCAAACATCAATTGATTCCACTGCTAGAATGGTTGAAAAAATTAGAAAACATGATATTCCACTTTTTGGATTAGATTCACAACGCGAAGGTGCCGTAATTATGTTGCCTCCACGCAATGGTCAAACTGCACTTGCTTGTTTCGGCAACAACCCGCAAAGTGCTTCAACAATTTTGAAAAATGTTACAAAAGCCATCGGTTAACTTTACAAATAGTTTTAAAGTCATGGCAAATTGTATATAATTACCCTATTGGACGCATAGCTCAGTTGGCTAGAGCGCTTTCTTGACGTGAAAGAGGTCAGGGGTTCGAGTCCCTTTGCGTCCACCAATAATTCTTCCAATCTCGTTTCAACAAGATGCCAGGCGTACGTAACCAATTTAAAAAATTGTCGAGTCCCTTTGCGTCCACATTTTTTCTTCCAAGATTACCCGCACAATCTGTCAGAGGTAAGTAACCAATTTACAAATTGCCAAGTCCCTTAGCTTCCACTTTGCTTTTACTCACCCTCTTTAAAAAAAGATCTTACCCAAAAATAATCAATTCGTCAAAAAGAGCAAACTATCTTATCCCGAAAAGTCAGCACCGACGTTAATCGCGAAAATTTGCTACATCCACAACATAAATGCCGTGGTCTTAAGCAAAGTGGCAATAATACTTTAATAGAGAAATGGGGGTTTCATTTCCGATTATTCTGCTCTTCATCAGCTTTCCAATGATTTTGAATATATTTAATCGCTTCGCTAATTGTCAAAGACGCAGTTGAATTCCCCACACGAACAAAAAATTCTTCACTTCCGTTAACTTTTACATAAACTGGATTTTCGGAAGGTTTTACTCTTACCAAACAAACATCTTTACCGTCTTTCTGGTTAAAGTTAAAACTAATAAGACGCAAGCTATCTGAACCTATGTTTGACCGAATAATTTGTGTGATGTAGTTTTCAAAACCGTCTCGGCTTTTCTTGGGAAGCGTTTGATAATCCTTCTCCAAACCCTGAACGTGTTTCTCATCAGTAACACCAATAAGAAGATCGCCGCCTGTGGCATTTAAAAAACCGGCGATCGTTTTTATTACCGGTTTTTCTAATTCTTTGTTAATTTCGTTTTTTTCAAAATCCCAACGAAGGCTGCTTTTAAATTCGATCTTTCTATTTTCACCGCGGTTTAGTAGTTTCTTCAAATACTCTTTCGGCGATAATTTAACAATTCCGTATTTTTTATACCACGACAAATATATTTGTGTTAAACCCAGTATCTCGACAATAATTAGTATAAAAAGTGAAAAAACCTCATAAGAAATAAAGCTCGTTACATTTACCGTTTTGTAGAAATCTTCAAAATCAAAAAAAATGTTAAGAAGCGTGATAATCAAAGCCAAGACGACTTCGAACAGCAGAATCCACTTAAGAAGGGACCAAATTTCTTGTAAGTTAAATCGTTTCATTAGGCAAGCAACATCTAATTTTACCAGTTATTGCAAAAATTGTTACTTTTATGCTTTCTACTGTAACATTTTCGGTCGGTAGATCTGGTGGCTTTTTGGCTAACTCTTAAAGAAAAAATGTTGGCTCTGGGTTCAATTTATCCTCAAGCAAAACTTGAGGCTTTCTTGAAACCATAGTAAAATTATCATCTGAGTATCAGCTTAGGAGCCGGTAGTTCAATTATCTAAAACGTCTTATTGGGCCTGTCGTTCAATGGTAGGACATGTGGCTGGCAGTCACAGGATGGGAGTTCGATTCTCCCTAGGTCCACATATCAGAGTAAAAGAGCGAGAGAGTGAAAGAGTAAAAGTAATAATTCAAAAACTACAAAGGTGCATTATCTAGATATTAAGTAAATTTATTGAGAATAAACTGAATTAAGAGTAAAATATAATCAGTTTCGAATATTTATAGCCGAGATGAACTCGGCTTTTTATTTGGAAAATATGAATATAAAAAACGTCGCAATCATTGCTCACGTAGATCATGGAAAAACCACTTTGGTGGATGCGCTTTTGCGCCAGTCTAATACCCACTTAGGAAAAGATCTTGTAAACACAAACCAGATAATGGATTCCAACGATCTAGAAAGGGAAAGAGGCATCACGATCTTTTCGAAAAATGCTTCAGTAATTTATAAAGACACAAAAATTAATATTATTGATACACCCGGCCATGCTGATTTTGGTGGCGAGGTTGAACGTGTCCTTTCGATGGCTGACGGAGCACTACTCTTAGTTGACGCTAAAGAGGGTCCCATGCCGCAAACAAGATTTGTTTTGAAACAAGCGCTCAAGATGGGATTAAAAATTATTGTTATCGTAAATAAGATCGATAAAAAAGATGCGAGACCTTCATATGTTGTAAATAAAACATTTGACCTTTTTATAGAAATGGGCGCCGATGTTGAAACAGCATATTTTCCAGTGATCTATGCATCGGGAAGAGACGGTAAGGCAGGACTTACTCCCGATTTATCCGAAATGAAAGATATTACTCCAGTATTTGAAGAAATATTGAAAAATATACCCGACCCAAAAGCGGATCCTGAAAAACCGCTGCAAATGAGAGTGTCAACGCTTGGGCGCGATGATTATAAAGGCAGAATCGCAATTGGCGTAATATGTAATGGAAAAATCACTGACGGACAAAACATTGCTCATGTTAATAGAAACGGGGAGGTAAAATCATGCCGGATTACTTCAATTGCAACTTTTACTGGACTTGAAAAGGAATTCGTTTCTTCTGCCAAAGCCGGTGATATTGTCGCCGTTTCAGGAATTCCCGATGTTACTATCGGAGAAACAATTGCTGACATCGAGAACCCAGTTGCGCTCCCGCTACTTGATATCGAAGAACCAACTGTAAAAATGGTTTTTATGATTAACAATTCTCCTTTTGGTGGTAGCGAAGGGGAATTTAAAACTTCAAGCCAGATCAAAGAAAGATTGTATAAAGAAACAGAAACCGATGTCGCACTTAGCGTCATAGATAACCCCAATGGCTCGTGGACAGTCTCTGGTCGGGGAGAGCTACATCTTGCAATTCTAATTGAAAGAATGAGAAGAGAAGGGTTTGAATTTCAAGTCTCCCGCCCCCATGTTATTAACAAAGTCTTAAATGGAATTAAGTTAACTCCGTTCGAATTGATTGAAATCGAAGTACCCGATATATTTAGCGGTACCGTAATCGAAAAAATGGGGGAGAGACATGCAAAAATGATTAATATGAATTCAAACGAAGGTATTACCCATTTGGAATTTACAATCGCCACAAAAGAATTTATTGGGTATAGGTTGGAATTCGTTACAGACACAAAAGGATTGGGGATTATTAATTCAACATTTTTCGATTTCCTTCCGGACGACGGGTTTCAAAAAGCCAGAGAAAGAGGTTCGCTTGTTGCGCATGAAACTGGAGAAACAAAATTGTATGGACTTGTTAATGTCCAAGATCGGGGTGAACTTTTTTATGGTCCTGCAGAAAAAGTGTATAAAGGACAGGTCGTCGGAAAAAATTCAAGGGAAGGAGATATCAGGGTTAACGTTTGTAAAGAAAAACAACTCTCAAACATGAGATCAAAAGGTGAGGGGACATCTGAGCATTTTAATACTCCAAAAACAATGAGCCTCGATGAAAGCCTGGAATACATTGATGACAACGAACTGGTAGAGGTTACACCTAAAAACATTCGAATCAGAAAAATTATTTTGGACGAACTTGAAGAAAGAAGGAGACTAAGAAATTTGTTGTAGATATCGGTCTGCGCTACAAGTCGGTTTCATCTGTCAGATTACGGAATTATTTACATTTTCAAACTTTGTAATATAATAAGTAAGCTCGATATTACTTTACGTTTGTATATGGCCCAACCAACCATAAAGTAAAGTTAACTAATTAAGCGCCTAAACGGAAGCAGGATGGAACCTCCCACATCGCTAAAGCTATGCGGGATCCTGCAAAAGAAGGGCGCATTTTTTGTTTTTGTGATAAATTAGTATTATGAAAAGCACTCAAGATCTTGAAAAATTAAGACATTCCGCAAGCCATCTCATGGCAGCAGCTGTGTTGGAATTATTCCCCGAGGCAAAACCAACGCTCGGTCCTCCGATAGAGGATGGTTTTTATTATGATTTTGACAATCTTAAGATCAATGAGTCCGATCTTTCCAAAATCGAGAAGAAAATGCACGAGATTGTCAAAAACTGGAAAAGCTTTGCAAAAGAAGAAGTGGATTGTGGTGAGGCAGTCAAAAGATTTAGGGGAAATATCTATAAAAAAGAGTTGATCGAAGAACATAAGGGAAAAGGAGAGAAAATTACACTTTACAAATCTGGGGATTTTACAGACCTTTGTAAAGGCGGGCATATTGAAAATCCTTCAGAACAACTGAAATATTTTAAATTACTATCGCTTGCCGGAGCTTACTGGCGAGGTTCGGAAAAAAATAAAATGCTCACCCGCATTTACGGAACCGCCTTTTTCAGCCAAAAAGAACTCGATGAACACCTCAAACAATTGGAGGAAGCAAAAAAAAGAGATCATCGCAAAATTGGAAAAGAATTGGGTTTATACACTTTTTCCGACCTAGTCGGTGCCGGACTTCCGCTTTACACACCAAAAGGAGCGTTAATTAGAAGACTTGTAAATGAATATGTCGAGGAAACCCAATCAAATGAAGGTTATCAACAAGTTTGGACAAATCAGTTTGCAAAAGCTGATTTGTTTAAAGTTTCAGGACATTACGACAAGTATAAGGAAAACATGTTTAGAGTGACATCAAACTATTCGGAGGAAGAGTTTTACCTTAAGCCGATGAATTGTCCGCAGCATACGCAAATTTACGCAGCACAAGCACACAGCTACCGCGATCTTCCTATTCGCTACACCGATTTCGCAATGCTTTACCGCGACGAAAAACCAGGAGAACTTTCAGGTTTAGCTCGTGTTCGATCTTTTTCCCAAGACGACTGTCATATCTTTTGTAGAGAAGATCAGGTTGATGAGGAAATTGACAGAGCCTTGGCAATGACTAAAAAAATTATGGCGACATTTGGATTTAAATATAAATATCGTTTATCCACAAGAGATCCAAAACACCCGGAGAAATATTTAGGTGATCCGAAAACCTGGGATAAAGTCGAAAAATGGTCGGTTGCGATAATGAAAAGAAACAAAACTGATTATTTTGATGGTCCCGGAGAAGCAGCTTTTTACGCACCAAAAATGGATTTGATTGCAACCGACGCACTTGGCCGCGAATGGCAGCTCTCGACTGTTCAAATCGATTATGTGATGCCACAACGCTTCAAGCTTGAATATACAGATAAAGATGGAACTAAAAAGTCACCGATTATGCTTCATCGTGCAATTATCGGCTCTCCTGAAAGATTTATTATGATACTTTTAGAACATTTTATGGGAAACCTTCCAACCTGGCTTACCCCAGTTCAAGTTAAAGTACTTCCAATTACTGATAAACAGATAGCTTACGCCAGTTCAGTCACCGAAAAACTGAAAGCCGAAAAGATCCGTGTCGAACTCGACGATCGAAGCGAAACTTTGGGGGCAAAAATTCGCGATGCGCAAAATGAAAAAGTAAATTACATGTTAATCATCGGGGAAAAGGAAGTAAAATCAAAAACAGTAACCGAACGTGCCAGAAGTGGTGAACAGGATGGCCCTTTCAGTATTGAGGTATTTATAGAAAATATTAAAAAGGAAATAGAAAATAAAGCGATTTGGAAGTCCGATTTGAAAACAAGTTAGATCCGTTCAAAACATCCATATTTGTTATAAAATAAAAAACACCGTTGCAAATATAAATGTATTTTGTAAAATATACCTAAGTTAAATTGAGAAGAGCAACAACATCCATCAACTACCGCATTAACCATCAGATCAGAGCTCCGAAACTTCGCGTGATTTCCTCCGATGGCAAACAAGTTGGTATTATTCCAACATACGAAGCCATCGGCAAGGCATTGGAAGAGGGATTAACTCTGATTGAAATTGCCCCAAATGCAAACCCGCCTGTTGCAAAAATTGTCGACCTGGGGAAATTCAAGTACGACGAAGAAAAAAAGGCGCGAAAGGAGAAAAAAGGCGTTAAAGGCGGTGATACCAAAGAAGTGCGTTTTTCACCATTTATAGGTACTCACGATTACCAAACTAGAATTTCTCGAATAAATGAGTTTTTAGAAGAAAAAAATAAAGTTAGGCTTGTGGTTGTTTTTACCAGAAGACAACTCGGAAGCAAACAATTCGGATACGATCTGCTCAAGAAAATTATTACAGAATTTGGTGAAAGAATTGGTATCGATATGATTCCAAAATTTTTAGGAAGAAACCTGATGATGGTCATTTCCCCCAAAGCATCAGTCAAGAAGCAAGTTCAGGTTGAAGAAACTCCAAAAGAAGGATAAAATACGGAAGTTGGGAAAGACTTTTAGTATTTTAGTTACTATGAAAAAAAAACAAAAGACTAAAAAAATCCTTTTAAAACGTTTTAGGATTACAAAAAATGGGAAAGTGCTGCGCAAACAGGGTTTCAGAAGACATTTAAACGCCAAGAAGTCCAGCAGCAAAAAAAGAGCATTAGGTAGAGTCGTTAAACTAAATAAAATTTACGCCAAGAAAGTAAAAAAGGCGCTAGGTGTTAAAAAACGATAATTAATCTGATTTAGTTATGACAAGAGTTAAATCAATCGCCAGAAGGCGACACAAAAAAATACGTGATGCCACAAAAGGTTTTACGCAAGCACGCAGACGCCGTGTGAAAGCCGGTAAGGAGGCTTTATTGCACGCCGGCCAATATGCATATGTCGGCAGAAAAGACCGCAAAAGCAACATGCGTAGACTTTGGATTACGAGACTTTCGGCAGCAGTTAAACAGAGAGGGTTTTCATATAGTAAATTCATTGCGGGACTCAAGAAAGAAAAAATCGAACTTGACCGTAAAATTTTAAGTGACATTGCGATTAGTGATCCAGAGACTTTCGACAAAATTGTTGCAGAAACTAAATGATCAGGGTAAAAAGGTGAAACCCGCCCGCTATGCTTACGCAAAGCGTATGCAGGCGGGGAGTAAAAAGGTAAAAGAAAAACATATGAAATTAATAAGTGCAGTTAAATTTTTCAGCTTTAACCTCACCTAACGCGGGGTTGAAGTTTTATGTTGTAACCCCGCAAAGGCGGGGTTTTTTGATGGTTAAATGTCAATTTAGCCATCACCTTTATATAAATTTGGCATGAGGCGTAAACGAATAGTTTTAGAAAGCCGAATGCGAAATTATTTAGGGTAGTGGAAAGAAGGTGAAAATATATGTCAAAAATAGAAATTACTTGTTGCGACGGCGTTGAAAAGTATCCAGGAATATGTTTAAAGGACGGATGCCCGAATTACCGAAAAGCTAGGGAGCAAGTAGACAGCTCTTGGCCATATGTAGGTACTGGATATGGAAACCTATACGGAAATCCCAGTATTTCCCATTACCTCGCACAAGTAAGAAAAAACATAGCTAATGATCAAAAGGATAATGAAAAGAAGTCTGAATAACTAGTAGAGTACAAACTTAATATCTCATATAATAAACTACCGAGGGCTAAAGCCCATGGTATTTTGTCGACAAGATTGGATTCTTGCTTTAAACACGGACTAAAGTCCGTGGTTTTCGCAGATGAATTCAATAATGATAAGATTTTAAATCAAATAAGACCGCAGCGACGCGGCCGGATCTTAGATCTATGAGAGAAGAACTGAATAATCTGAAAAATAACGCGCTGGCACAAATTATTGATGCCAAAAATGAAGATGTGTTGGAGGAGTTGAGGATTACCTATCTTGGGCGTAATGGAAATATTAACGAACTAACCAAAGAATTCAAAAATCTCAACGACGAAGAAAAAAAAGAAATGGGAATACTTTTGAACGAGACAAAAAAAACGATCGAGGAAGCAATCAGTTCAAAACTTTCAGAGTTTAAAAAAGAAAAATCAAATGCTTGGTTTGACTACACGATTCCAGGCAAAAAATATAACCTTGGCCACATTCATTTAATCAGCCAAACAATCGAGGAAATTTCAAATGTTTTTGAAAAAATCGGATTTGTCAGAGTCAGATATCCCGAGGTTGAATGGGATTGGTATGCATTCGGAGCCTTGAACTTTCCCGTCGATCATCCAGCCAGAGATGAATGGGAAACCTTTTTTATTGATACAAAACCGCATCCGAAATTTGGCGCAATGCTTTTAACTCCGCATACATCATCGGGGCAAGTGAGAGAAATGCAGCGGGTTAAAACACCACCGATTAGAATGATTAACATTGCCAAATGCTACCGAAGACAGTCTGACGTCAGCCATTACCCAATGTTTCATCAATTTGAAGGTCTGGTGGTAGATGAGGGAATCAATATCACACACCTTAAGGGCACTCTCGATTATTTTGCCAAATCAGTTTTCGGGCAAACCGTAAAGACAAGAATCAGACCTTACCATTTTCAATTTACCGAACCTTCTTTTGAGGTCGATTTTTCTTGTACAATTTGCGGCGGAAAGGGTTGCAAGCTGTGCAAGGAAGGCTGGTTGGAAGTTGGTGGATCCGGGATGGTACACCCAAATGTCCTAAAAGCCGGCGGTATTGACGCAAAAAGATACAGTGGCTTTGCCTTCGGTTGGGGAGTCGAACGAATTTTGATGATGAAACCTGGACTTAACATTCCCGATCTCAGACAACTCTATAGCACCGACGTCAGATATCTAAAACAATTTTGATTTTTGATGTCTGAATTTTGAATTTAGAATTATGGATATTACCATTTCGGACAACTGGCTCAGAGAGTATTTACAAACAAAGGCAACGCCAAAACAAATTTCCGAATATCTATCCCTATGTGGTCCTTCAATCGAAAAAGTTGAGGAGAAAGACGGAGATATTCTTTATCATGTTGAAATTACAACCAACCGCATCGATTGCGTCGGGGTTTACGGCTTTGCCCGCGAAGCTGCCGCCATCCTTCCACGCTTCAAAATTCCTGCAAAACTCAAAAAATTAAATCCTAACAACAAAATTAACAAAATTGACAACCTTCCATTTAGTGTCGTTTCCGACGAATCAATTGTGTACAGAACACTAGGTGTTGTTCTAACAAATTTTAAAAACCGTAAAACCCCAGATTGGATGCAAAAAAGATTACTTGCTTGTGGTGTCCGGTCGCTTAATGCAATTGTTGACATCACAAATTATGTCATGCTCGAAACCGGGCACCCCTGCCACGCTTTTGATTACGATAAGATCAAATATAAGAAATTCTTTATCAGACTCTCGAAAAAGGGTGAAAAAGTGACAAGCTTTGACGAAAAGACATATGAATTAACAGGCGGTGATATTGTTTTTGATGACGGGGATGGTGAGATTATTGATCTCCCGGGTATTATCGGAACAAAAAACTCGGTCGTTGGCCCCGAGACAAAAAGAGTTTTACTTTTTATTGACAATAATAACCCCACTCGCATCAGAGGTACTTCAATGAAATACACCATCAGGACAATGGCGGCGAGTATTAACGAAAAAGGCGTCGACCCGGATCTTGGGAAATCAGCACTTTTACGTGGAATCGAACTTTATCAAAAAGTTTGCCGTGCAGAAGTAGCAAGCGCAATTTACGATGATTATCCCAAACCTGCCGCTGTAAAAACAGTTATTACCAGTAAAGCTTTTATCGAAAAAATCCTTGGAGTCGACATCGCGAAAGATGATATTACAAAAATACTAACCTCCTTGGAATTCTCCCCAGTTTGGAAGGCCGAGACTCTGAGCGTACATGTCCCCAGTTTTAGAGCAAGAGATATTGAAATTCCTGAAGATATCGTCGAGGAAATTGCGCGGGTTTATGGTTATTTCAACCTTCCAAGCAGATTGATGGAGGGAAAACTTCCGGATCCCTTGTATAAATCACCATTTTCCCTTGAATGGAAAATAAAAAACATTATCAAAGCGCTTGGAGGAACCGAAGTTTACACACTTTCTCTGGTTCCAAACAATTATCTAGACGCAGAAAAAGCACTAAGTCTTAAAAACCCAATCGGTCCGGAAAGTAAATACCTTCGAAGTGATTTAGTACATTCATTGGTTACCGCACTCAAAGAAAATAAAGGTGATTATGAATCACTTTTTATGTTTGAACTTGCTAACGTCTATCTTCAAACAGTGGGCGATTTGCCTGAAGAAAAATTGCTTCTGGGCATGTGTTTCGATGGTTATAAATACGTTCAGGTGAAAGGAATTTTGGAAACCCTTCTTAACGACCAACTAAACATTCCCGTTTCCTTTGAAAAAGACCCACCTTCTGAAAAGATAAATATCAGCTCTGCAAAGACACCAATCGGATACCTCACCGAACGGGACGACGGAATAATTGTATCGGAAATTGATTCGCAGGCTCTACAAAAATTGTATCGACCACTCCGTAGCTTTGTTTCGATTCCTAAACATCCGCCTCAGATCGAGGATTTAACACTCAACGTTCCCGCCGGTGTAGAAATTGCAAAAATAATGCAATCAATTAAATCAGCCAGTAACTTGGTTTCAGATATTGGACTTTCCGGTACCTATAAAAACTCTTTTACGTTTAGGGTAACTTACCAAAATCCTGAAAAAACCCTGACGGATGATGAAGTTGCCGGTCAGAGAAATAAAATACGCAGAGTTCTTAAAGAAAAATACTCCCTCGAGTTTAAGTAGTTCACATCCACTTACTTTTCACCGCGGTATTTTTGAGTTATAAAACGTAAAGACAGAATAAATGGAGTTTGCATTTCACCGTTTTTATCCTCAACATCAGGAAACAACGGCGCGTGTTTAACATTAAAATCGTGTGTCTTTTCCGCAACATCTTTTCGCGCAATTTCTCCGTCGTATAGTTGTTTACGCAACCGTTGTGTTAATTCATAATACTCGCCAATTGCACTTTTTTCGTCTGGGGAAAGGGTTCCCACACCATCTTTATAACCCTGCGACCTCAAACTGTCATTCAAACCGTCTTCCCAACTTTGATCCAAACGCTTTTGAAGCACAATTGCTCTCACAACTCTCACTTCCTCTAAAAGTCTTTGTCTTTTTAAATCACGGATATGAGTCCGGTCTCCTTTTGCTAATCTTTCTGACATACTTTATAGCTAATACAAAATTCTATTAAGGGGATTATATCACACTGTCAAGGTGTGGGTGTGTTAGTTGGCGCACTTGTGGACACAGGTGTCGGCGTTGGAGTAGGTGAGGGGAAATAATCCCAAGGGACACCAACTCCAATTGTAATGGTCTTATCAGATTCTTTTCCATTAACATCTCTGGAAACCGCTCTCAACTGGTGTACGCCGCTTGAAAGATCAACATCTTGACTGAAAGGTTTTCCGGTAAATGTTCGTAGTTTCACTCCATCAATTTCAAGAACGACCTCTGAAATATCGTTTACCGAGTCAACCTTAATATCAACGTTAAACTTTTCAGGAAGGTTTGAATTGTGGTCGCGTGGGGAATTAAAATCAACACTTATCGGGTTTGAGCCTTCACAATAATCGGTAGGTGGATTGTACCGTGAATCATTTTGCGAAGTAATCCACGCAAGAATTCCTTCCTGCCATTTATTCACCCCATCAATTCCGCCTGTAACATCTTCTTCCTTAAACACGAAGTACTCGCGCTCTTCATAATTCCCCGAGGAAACGTCCGACGGAGTAGCTAATTTCCCCTGACTTTTACACATCTTTAATTTGATATGGACTAGGTCGTTTCCGGGTTCTGTCCCTTTTATAAAATATTCCAGCCTTGATGGAAAACCATCGTGTGCTGAGTAACCGGAAACAGAATCCACCTCCTTAGTAACGACATTTTCCGGAATTTCAAAGGTGGCGTTCGGTTTACCGTCCAGGGATTTAAGTAAAATCTTACGCCAAATCGGCGAAGCTCCAGAAACACCCGAGGCAACTTGCTTCATCGGCGAATTATCGTTATTACCAACCCAAGTTCCGACAACCACCTGGGGATTTCCACCAACTGCCCAGTTATCTCTTTTATCATTCGTCGTTCCTGTCTTAACAGCAATCTGTTTTCCTGCAATATTCAAAAGCGAGTTTTCACCAAAAATCATTGCCCTAGCACTGTTATCCGACAAAATGTTAGCGATTAAAAACGCCTCTGCTTCCGACAAAACTTGTTTGCCTTTCTCCGGCTTATTTTCTTCAAGCACTTTACCATTTGCATCTTCGATCTTTAAGATTGAAACCGGATCGACTCTATAGCCCTTATTCATAAAAGCACTATATGCAGAGGTCAACTCTAAAAGCCTGACTTCTCCGCCTCCCAAAGTAAGTGATAAACCAACCCGCGACATTGTTTCATCCGTTGGTTTAAGCGAATTGATGCCAAGGTCATACGCTGTTCGCAAAACATCACGGATACCTACCATCGCCAGAAGCTTAACAGCAGGAATGTTTATCGAATTGGCTAAGGCATAACGTAGTTGAATCGGACCACGATATTTACCGTCATAGTCAACCGGTTTATAAACCGGTTGGCCAATTCCCCCTGGAAATTCCGTCGGAACATCCATAATCAGAGTTGAAGGCGTGTAATACTTTTTAAAAGCCGTAACGTAGGTAAATGGCTTGAATGCCGAACCCGGTTGACGAAGTGCAGTTGTTACATTAACCTGGCCATCATAATCCTTGGCACTAAAATCTTTCGAGCCGACCATCGCTAATATTTCACCCGTCTGCGAGTCCAAAACTACCGACGCACCATTGGTGATATTTAAACCCTCAACTTTATTAACCTCGTCAGTGACTATCTTTTGCGCCTCCTCCTGAATTTTCCAATCAAGCGTCGTTGTGATCGTGTACCCGCCTTGCTCCAAAATTGCAGAACCGTACTTATCTTCCAAAATTTGCTCGACATAAGAAACAAAATGTGGTGCTTTAAAGTTCCCACCCTTGCCGGCAAATTTTATCTCGTCAAGCATCTGGATGGCCTCATCCTCCAGGTCAGAAGTGATATGTCCATCCTCGCGCATTCGTCTAAGAACATCACGTGTCCGCGCTTTATACGCATCGGAATTGGCGGAATACGGTGAGTAGTACGAAGGTCGTTGCGGCAAACCAGCCAAAACTGCAGATTCGACAAGATTTAGGTCTTTAACGCTTTTTCCAAAATAAGCTTCTGATGCAGCCTCGACACCCCACGCCGTTCCACCATACGGAGCTTCGTTAAGATACATCAAAAGAATCTCGTCTTTTGTATATTTACGTTCAATCTGAACAGCGAGAACAAACTCTTTGATCTTACGGAGTACCGATCTTTCCGAAGTTAGAAGAACATTTTTTACAAGCTGTTGTGTCATCGTTGAACCACCTTCCGCACGTCCTTTGGTAAAGATTTTCGTAAAACCCCTGACAATACCAAGCACATCAAAACCCTCATGCGAATAAAAGTTCTTATCCTCAATCGAAATTGTCGCTTCCTTAAGATAGTCAGGAACGTCCTCAAATTTTACAGGAACTCTTTTTTGATCCTGGTAAATATCGTATAAAACCTCGCCGCTACGGTCAAGAATTTTTGTGGAAAAACCCTCTCTTCTTACAATTTTGTCGGGGGAAGGAAGATCGTATGCGATGTAACTCAAAATAGCAACACCAACCACAACCGCCGCGATTAGCGCAAAAAAAGCAAATTTAGAAATTCTTAAAAGCAGTGAAGAGAAGTTTTCCTTACTACGAAACCCCGAATTCCTCTTTGGCACACGTTGCCTTTCAAAACGTCTTCTCCACATACTTAAAGCATCTTCCGAGCTACTAATATTTATTAAAGCATCTTCGCCGCTGCCCAGCGAAAGTATTCTAATTCTACTTAGTTTTTTCATTTTAGCAAACTATTTAATGATAGCATTTAACGTTAAGTTCCAAAAAGCATGTATGTTGTAAAGAAAAAAACAGAAGCTATAATTAAGGTATATGAATACTACAATTGACGAAGTTCTAACACGAGGGGTTGCTGAAATTCTACCAACCAAAGCCGGTTTGGCAAAATTGATGCAAGAAAAAAAGATTAGCCTTTACCAGGGATTCGACCCTTCAATGCCGTCGCTTCATTTGGGAAATTTGGTTGGAGTCATGAAACTAAGGCAATTCCAAAAATTAGGCCATAAAGTCATCTTTTTAATTGGAGATTTTACGGGAATGATCGGCGACCCGACTGATAAGCTTTCAGCCAGGAAAAAATTAACCCGCGAACAGGTAACGGAGAATGCCAAAAATTGGAAATCTCAAATCAAAAACGTACTCGACTTTGAAGGCGAAAATGCTGTGGAGATAAAATACAATTCACAGTGGCTCGATAAAGTTTCGTTTAAAAATCTCATCGAGATTTCTTCAAATTACACCGTCCAACAAATGATCGAACGCGATATGTTTCAGGAGAGACTAAAAAAGAATGAGCCGATATACCTGCATGAATTTTTATACCCTTTATCTGTCTCAATTGACTGTGTAGAAATGGATGTTGATCTCGAAATTGGAGGAAACGACCAAATGTTCAATCTGCTTGCAGGACGAACTTTAATGAAAGCGATGAAAAACAAAGAAAAGTACTGTTTAACAACTAAACTATTGGTCGATAAAGAGGGGAGAAAAGTAGGCAAAACCACAGGCAACGCACTTTTTTTGGATTCAACTCCTGCGGATTTTTATGGTGGGGTGATGTCTTTCCCAGATGAAACTATCAATCAAGGATTTGAACTTTTGACGGAGGTGGATTTAGAAGGTCTTGCAGAAAAAATAAAGGACAACCCAATGCAAGAAAAAAAGCGCCTCGCTTACGAAATTGTAAAGCTGGTTTGGGGAGAAGATGCCGCTAATAATGCTCAAGACATTTTTGAAAGGACGTTTCAGGAGAAAGAACCGGAATACTCTCCAATTGCGCCTGCCAGCAATCTTGCGGAAACAATCGCTCCGTTTACAAATCTTCGCAGCACCTCGGACGCCAAAAGATATATCAACCAAGGGTCGGTTGATATCAATGGTACTACAGTCACAGATCCATCATATAAATTGAAAAGCGGTGATAAAATTAAAGTTGGGGAGAAAGTCTTTATAAAAATAACGTAAACTCCACATTACAAAATAATGTTAAGAACTAAAAAACAACAGAGTTTAATTAGAATTCTTGTAATTATCGCGACAATTGCGTTACTTCTAACCACCTTCATTCCGATGCTTTTCTACATCGTTTAGATAAATTAAATCAACCACGAGCGCTAAAAATGACATCCTCCCCGCCTTAAAAGACGGGGTTTCCCCAAGGAGGATGACATATCAGAGTTCAATTCATCCCCACCCTGAAGGGTGGGGTTTTCTTGAACGCTGTTATAAGTGTTATCATAATCTTAATGAAATTGTCTAATCCAGTCTCAAGATTGCCAAAAATCGGCCCTGTTTATTTAAAAAGACTTGAAAAACTGGGGATTGCAAAAATTTCCGATTTGTTAACACACCCCCCAAGTAGATATCTTGACTACCGAAAAACAAAACCGATTGCGAAACTAAGGATTGGTGATATTGCATCTGTGAAGGCCAAGTTAAATTTCATACGAAACCAATACACCAAATCCGGAAAAGTTATGCAATTAGCCGAAATCGAAGACACAAGTGGGAAAATGAAAATCATTTGGTTTAACCAACCCTACCTGATGATGAGCCTGAAGCGAAAAATTGAATATTGGTTTGCAGGAAAGATCGAATTTTTTGGATCCGATAAAGCTTTTATTGCTCCAGATTATGAACTCGGCGCTGGTTCAATCCACACCGGTCGACTCATTCCAATATATCCAGAAACATACGGCGTGTCGTCAAAATGGCTCCGTACAAAAATTGCTTTCGCACTGCAGGTTTCAAAACCGGAAATTGTAGACTTTATACCTGTAACCGATCTTCAAAAATATTCGTTGATGGATTACGAAGCTGCAATTCATAAGCTTCACTTTCCTGAAAATGAAGACGAGTATCTAAACGCTAAGAAACGATTGGCGTTTAATGAGCTTCTCACTTTGACAATTCGCAGCACGTATCGCAAAGAGCGTTGGAAAGAAAACATCGCTCTTTACAAAATCAAGGTCAATAGTAGTCAGATTGACACGTTTATCAAAAACCTTCCCTTTATGCTCACATTGTCACAGGAAAAAAGCGTCAAAGAAATATTAACCGACCTCACGAAAGAAACACCGATGAATCGACTTCTCGAAGGTGATGTTGGAAGCGGAAAAACCGTCGTCGCGGCTATTGGTATTTTTGCAACATTTCTTGCCGGATATCAATCCATTGTGATGGCGCCAACACAAATCCTGGCAAACCAACATTTCGAAACCCTTAACAAGCTTTTTGAAAAATACAAAATCAGAGTCAAACTAATCACTTCGAATACAAAAAAGGGTGACCTTGGCAAAACTGACGTTTTTGTTGGAACACATGCACTTATCCACAGAATTATTGATAGCGAGCAAGTTGGAATTATCGTCATCGACGAACAGCATCGTTTCGGAGTTGAACAAAGGACGCACCTGATTAAACAGTCGGGGAGTGGCAACAAAATTCCACACGTCTTAACTATGACAGCAACACCAATTCCAAGAACTGTTGCGCTGACAATCTACGGCGATCTTGATTTGTCGCTTCTTACCGAACTACCCGTGGGAAGAAAACCTGTCACCACCTGGATTGTCCCGTCAAAAAAAAGGTCACCTGCATACGATTGGATCAAAAAACAAATCAAGAATGAACATATTCAGGTTTTCAATATTTGTCCTTTGATTGAAGAGTCGGAAGCCGAAACACTTAAATCGGTACGGGCAGTCGTCGCCGAATTCGAATCACTCAAAAAAATTTTTAAGGGCTATCGTGTCGATATCCTGCATGGAAGAATGAAACCGGCGGAAAAGGACCTTGCTATCAAGCGTTTTAAAGAAGGAAAAAGCGATATCCTTGTCTCAACTCCTGTTGTCGAAGTCGGTATCGATATTGCCAATGCCACAATTATGATTGTAGAAGCCGCGGAAAGATTCGGATTGGCACAACTACATCAATTGCGAGGACGTGTCGGGCGCGGTAGCAAAAAGTCATATTGCCTCCTGCTTCCAACAAAATACGACCGTTATGTCTCAAAAAGATTGGCCGCATTAAAATCTCACAACTCGGGATTTGAACTTGCCGAAATCGATCTGAAAATCAGGGGTCCCGGAGAAATCTTTGGGACAGCCCAACACGGATTCTACGAGTTGAAAAATGCCTCATGGGAAGATACCAAACTGATTAAACTCGCAAAAGGATATGCCGACCGTATCATTGTCAACCGCAGTAAATACAAAAAATTACTTAATCACGTACTTGGTGAAGAAATTGGATTAAACTAAAAAGTGACATCCTCCCCGCCTTAAAAGGCGGGGTTTCCCCAAGGAGGATGACACATATCAGAGTTCAATTCATCCCCACCCTGAAGGGTGGGGTTTTCTTGAACGCTGTTATAAACTACCTAAGGGCAGGCCCTCCGTATTCTCGGCCTTACGGGCTAAATAAGTACACTCGTTTACTTCTACCCGCGTTTACCTGCGTAAAAACAGGCAGGTTATCGGTGAGATGAAAGTCCACGATATTTACAAACTACACGCTAAAATCATTTCCCCAATTGTATAAACGGCGATTATTTTGTAAAATCACTCGTGTATGACACCTCTACCAAAAAAGAAGCACACACGTTCGCGCAGCAACATCAGAAGAAATTCTGATCCGGCAAAATTCCCAACACTGGCAAAATGTCCATCTTGTAAAAGACTCAGGGAACCACACAAAGCCTGTAAATATTGCGGCTTCTACAAGTAGGCTGAACTTTTTGTATTTTCACCGATTGCATTTGGATATAGACGTTGATTAGTATTAATGTATGAAAACAGCGAAAGACCCCAGACATATCTATCGAAAACAACTCGTCAAATATCTTTTTGCAAAAAGTTTTGGAAATCAAACAAATGTTCCCAAAAATGTTAAGAAAATTCTCGCTTTGCTTCCAAAAATTGACGAAGAGATTACAAAGGCGGCGCCGACATGGCCGATAGACAAAATCAACAAAATCGACCTTGCAATTTTGCGCTTTGCCGTTTACGAACTTATGGAAAAGGCCGTTCCCCAAAAAGTAGTTATCGACGAAGCGGTTGAAATCGCAAAAGAATACGGCTCTGAAAGTTCGTCTTCCTTTATCAATGGTGTATTGGGTACAATATACGAAAACAAAACATGAACGAAGAAGGCAAGCACACAAAAGTTGAAAATATCATAAAAAGGAAGTTGTCAGAATACCTTGGTATTGATGTCGAAGATATTGCCACCGATGACTCACTAAAAGAGGACCTGCATATGAGCCCGGCAGAAATCTCCGATTTTCTTAACTTGCTCGCCACGCAAGAAATAAAAACGGATTTTTCCGAAATTCAAAAAATTCAGTGCATTTCAGATATTATTGATACAATTGTCGAAAATGAAGAATTTTAAAATATATGAAATCGTTTAACGAACTCAAAAAAAGTTTTAAGGATGCAAAGCTTTTAAACACCGCACTCACTCACCGTTCGTGGGTCAACGAACATAAAAACCAAAATCGTTCAAATGAAAGATTGGAGTTTCTTGGCGATGCAATCCTCGAATACGTCGTTTCTGATCTGATCTACGTCCAATTTCCAGAAAAAGAAGAGGGGTTCCTAACCGCGCTGCGCGCTCGGATAGTAAACACCGAAAGTCTATCCGAAGCCTCAGAAAAATTCGCCCTTGGTAAATTTTTGCTTCTGAGCAAAGGTGAAGAGGACACTGGGGGAAGATCCAATCATTCACTTTTAGCCGACACGCTCGAGGCGGTCATTGGAGCCGTTTATCTCGACCAAGGACTCGTTAGTTGTAAAAATTTTATCAAAGAGAAAATCATTCCAAATCTCGAAGAAATCAGTAAGGAGCCGTTAAAAGACCCAAAAAGCCTTTTTCAAGAATATGTTCAAGCCAAGGGTCTTTCTACACCTAAATATCAGGTTATTAAAGAGGTTGGCCCGGACCATGATAAAACATTTACACTTGATGTAACCGTTGACGGAAATACCATGGGAACAGGAACCGGCAAAAGCAAAAGTGAAGCCGCGCAGAACGCCGCCAAAGATGCTCTCGAGAAAAACTTGTAATCGGAAGCAAAAATCGTTAAAATCACTAATGTTATGTCATCCTTCGCCGAATTAATCGGCGATTCCACTTGAGGGAGGATGACATATCAAGTGAATAACCAATGCTTTGCATTGTCAATTCCTCCGTCGAGTACTTATTGACGGTTTTCTTGAAATTTATATGATAAAAATACGCTTATCAAAACGGGGAGGCAAAAACAGTCTCTTTTATAGAGTTGTTGTTATTGAGGGTGAAAAGAAAAACACCGGCAAGTATATCGAAAACATCGGGTTTTTCAATCCCGCGAAAAAAGAGTTCAAAATTGACAATGATGCTTACAAAAAATGGATTGGCCGGGGTGCAATTGCATCGGCTTCTTTAAAAAAACTATTAACAAAATGAAGAGCCTACTACAACACATCATAAGTGAAATCCTTGATAATAAAGATTTCAAAATTGAAGAGGATAACCAAACTGAAGGTTTTAGTAAACTTAAAATCGTCACGAAACCTGAAAATATGGGAATAATTATCGGGAAAAAAGGGCGAATGATTAAAGCAATCCGCACCCTTCTAAAAACGAAGGCAACCCTCGAAAGAATAGGCTTCACTCTCGAGATCGAAGAAAACAAAGCCACCGAATAAATTTACTGCGCCGGTGTGGGCACAGGCTGTGTTTCTTCTTCATTAAATGGGTTAACTGCGCTTTCGTCCGCCGGCTTAGCCTGACTCACGTAAACCGACAGAACTTTCAAACTTTTAAGCGTATTTAGTGTTTGCTTCTCATCATCAGTTAAAACGCTTATGTAACTACTTTGGCTGGGCAGGTTTTTTGGAAGTGGGGAAAAATAAGTTTCCACGGATGCATTGACCACAAAAAGACCTTCCTCGGTAGTAACGTTACTAAAGTTCACAGGTCCAATTCCGGAAAGCGGCGCAATCGCCGCGACCGACGACATAAAACTCTCAACCGATGTCTTAACACCACTAATACTCAAATTGATGACGCTTCTTGACAAATCGCCTTCTTGAACGGAGGGTGTTGTAAAATCAATATTTGTTAGTGTCACGCCATCATTTTTTGCTAATTCCTTCAGTTGCGAAAACAAAAAAAGCATTTTATCTTCTTCCGGAAACGCAACATTAAGAGAATTAACATCATCGCTACCCAAGTCAACCTTAATTGTCTTCAGAGAATTTATTTTCGAGTCAAGCAGGCCAACATCTTTCTCAACTTCTTTACTGTCATTTATAGTCTTTATCATTCCGTTATAAATCCGTCCTGCCGTTGCATAAATCAGAGCGAAAAGAATGACAAACCCCGCAAAGACAATTAGGTAAGGCTTACTATTAGCTAACGAAACACCACCTTTTAGTTCCAGTGACATGATGATTAATACTTATAAAATTTACACTTAAACTATATTTAAATAAAACCTTAACTGATTTTTAAAAACTCATCGCGAGATTAAAAACATAGCCCTCGTTCTGTCGATAACTAATTCCCGAAACAAGAATGTCTTTATAAATTTGCGAATCAGCCAGTTGTTTTAAGACATAGGAAAAAGACTGGACCGATCCAACACCAACGCTATAAGTCACTGAATTTCCGCTGATTGATACATCGGTAATTTTCGCGTCAGCGGGCAAAAAGGCAAGTGACTCGTTGAACTTACCGTAATTTTTCATCTCAATATCTTTATTCTCCATCAATTTATATTTTGTAACCCTATCTCGGATGTAAACGGTCGAATTTTCAACCGATGACAAACCTTTTAACTCGGCAGATAGTGCTTGTTTTTCGACATTTATGGTCTTGAGTTTCTTGCCTAAATAGTAAGTCGCAGCCAACGCAGCCACGGCAACGATAATATATATGCCCAAAAGCGCTAGAATCACTCGCTCGGCTTTCTTAACCGCTAAATTCACTTGTCTTCCCGGCCTAAACTCAGTAGGAAGCAAATTAATTTGTCTCATATTAAGTTCTCATCGCAAGTCCAACTGAAATTGCATAAAACGGCGCATATCCAGACAAAGTTTTGAGCGCGTCAGCTTCCATTTGAATTTTCGAGAAAGGGCTGCCAATCGAAACTTCTATTCCCAAAAGTTCAGTCATCATTGAAGCAACTTCCGGCATTCCCGACGAACCGCCGGTCAAAATTAAAGATCTCGGCGCTTGCCCCTCAGCTTCCGACTGATAAAAATGCATCGCTTTTTTTATTTCGTCGGACACCATCCTCAAAACCGGATAAAGTATCGATTTAATTTTTCCATCTAAATTGGAAGAGGAGAGTCCGTAAGTTTTTTTATACTCTTCTGCTTGTTGGCTTTCAATTCCCAGTCCCTGTGCAACAGCGCGTGTAAAAGCGTCACCTGCGGTTGGAATACTCCTTGACATCATCAAACTAGCATTTTTTACAATCGCAATATTTGTTGATCTGGCGCCGAAATCTGCAACAATCACTGTTTGATCAAGAGGGCAAATCGACCGGGAAATCGCCATCAACTCAGTCTCGACAGCAACAAGGTCAAGTTTGCTCATTTGTATTAACTTAATATATCTATTTACCAAAACCTTTGGTGCGGCAATTAAAAGCACTTGCACATTGGGTGGCGTTGCATTTTCATTTTTATCAACAACCTGATAATCAATAACAGCTTCGTCGATGGGGAAGGGGATATACTGTTCGGCTTCCCATTTAACCGCGGATGCTATTTCAGAATCGGTCAAAAGAGGGAAATGAATCATTCGGGTATAAACCTGGGTTTCGGGAATGGAAACCACGGTGTCTTTGCCAACTATTTTTGCTTCTTTGTGCAGTTTTCTGATGATGTCCGAAAGTACGGCAACTTCCTTGTCGTCAACTAAGTTATCATTGGCGCTACTTTTATAACCAATAATTCCGCTGGCCCTTAGCCTGTAAGTACCGCGCGTCTCCTCAAGCTCGACAATCTTAATTGTTTTGGAACCAATATCAAGTCCTACCATAGTTTTTATTTATTTATAACGCTTTTCGAATAAATAGCATTTCCTACCTCAAAAGGAAGCTCCGGATAGCCCTGAAATAAAACCAGTTTTCGGTAAACATCCGCCGACTGACCTATTGAAGAAATCAGTGTACCCTGACTTGGGAGAGGGGATGCGCTGCGAATATTCAAAGGCTGTGCAATATTATTGTATAGCATCGTAATTCTTACAAAAAGTAGCGACCCTCCGCTTGAATCTACAATATCCAACGGGGAACCTGCGTCACTCCTTTGAAATAGCACCGAAAAAGATGAAGGTATTGTGCACGGCAAAGGGCTTGCGCTACCCGTGTCTGCTGCGGAAAAATGGTTTGTAATCGCCCTCGTTGTATGACTGTCCGCGGAAGAGGCAATCACCTTAATGTCGGATAAATTTACCATATCTTCAAATTTCGACGTTGTTACCGAGTCCGTTGTATAATAAAACTCCAGATAGATTGCCGGGGTGTTACTGGAGTTTGATGCAGTGCCGGGTTTTCCCCAACAAACCCGTATTTGCGCCGGTTCGTTATTTTTACAGTTATTTGATGGGCATGTAAAAACGTAATCACCGTTTGTATTTTTTTTATAATCAATATAAGAAATAACGGCCGATTCACCAGAGATTAGGTCTAACGGATACTCGTAGCTGTTAGCTGTGCCCGTACTCGTCGTCGTCTGGGGAGTAAAAGTAACATTGTCATCAAGACTTACAGTAATCCCCGATGTCGCCTCGCCAACAACGGTTTTTTCAATTCCCGCCTCCGCTGCATCAAAGGCACGGATTGAATTATCCTCATATGTAGAAATTTCAACATCGGTAACAGACCTTGAAACCGACGAAAGAACCAAAGTTAAAACGAGAGACAAAACAAGAAGAACTAAAAGAAGTGCTTGCCCACTTTCTCTTTTAACCACTAAAACAGGCAGTTTGCGCATCATCTTAGTGTAGCAACTTACGGCATTGGGGGTCAATTGTTATTATTTTTTATAGTTAGAACGCACGAGTATCTTTCTTGAGGTTGTAACTGCCGCACCTTCCGCCGCATCAACTCCTTTCGCCGAAGCCGAGATTAAAAATTCGATATAATTTTGATTGGATTGGTTGGTACATGTAAAACTACAGTTGGTAATGTTTATCCCGCTCGAAGTCATCCGCTTTGTATACGAAATCGATGCAGCTGAAGAAGACGCTACTCTTTTATCATTATTGACAACATAAAAACCGGCCGTCATGTCAAGACACGCAACGTCACCTCGATTTCCACCGGCACCCATAAAACCTACTGAGGGAGTTGCAACGCTTGCATCGATACAGCCCGGGACATCGATCGCGTTTGCCGTCTGCAGTAATCTTTCAATATTTTCGGACACAAAATTTAATTCCTGTTTAACTAAAACTATCGAGTCGCCCTTCTTTGTCGACCTTAGACTTAACGAGATTGCTTGTGTTGCAATTACACCGATAACCGCAAAGACACCGACGACGACCAAAATTTCGACAACTGAATAACCTTTTTTCATCATATTACCAGTTACTTATTGCACTAATTGTATTCACCGCATGCGATCCCTGCTCATCAACCCACGTAACGGTAATTTCGACATTGACTGTCGATACGGTCGCGGATGCGGTAACTGTCCTTTGGAAAATCGTCCCAGGTATAAAATCACCTGAAGTTGCAGGGTTACAGGCATAATTCTTCGTCAAAGAAAGGTTTGTCATGCACCACACACCGCCACCAGCTGTAATATTCGTTTTTAAAGTGTTCCAAGTGCCAAACTGTTTTTCCTTTCGCAAATATTCCATCGCCTCGCTAAGGTACCTACCCGCCTGTGCTTTATTGCTCGAATAGGTGGAAGTCGAAACAGTTTTTGATGTTAGCGAAACAATTGCCATAATTATAATGGTTGCAACTGCTAAGGCCAAAATTACCTCGAATAACGATTGTCCAAAATACTTGATGTTCCCAGATATAGAGTTTATTTTCATTTTATTTCTCCACCTTGCGAAATCGTTATCGCGCGTGAATAGCCCGACGTTTCTTGACTAAGCGTAATTACCACATTTGTATTTGTGGTTGAGATGTCGTTTCCCTGACCAAGAATTTTAAAAAGAATCCCGTTAGTCGTGCCAGTACTTCCGCTGTAATTTGCAGTCACATTCGTGGCAATTTTTGATAAAGAGACACTTTTCACAGTTTCAAAACTGCCTCCGCAGCTCGCCCTCACTAAATAGCTTGTAGCATTACTTGCAGCATTTAGAGTAAAGGTGTAACCATTAAGTCCACTGCAAGTTAATGATTTTCTTCCGGCTAAAGCATATTCCTGTGCAAGCCTGATGTCGGAAATCATCTGGCTTCTGGCGGCATCCAGACTTTTATTCAAAATATACCCACGATAATTAGTCTGCGCGACCGTAAAAATCAAAATCAAAATGAAGATTGAAATAATAAGTTCAATTATTGTATAACCAGAAGCTCGCTTTTTCGGCAGGTGTATTTTCATTCATCTAAGGATTGGCAACCGAGTAACTGCAAGTAACTCCAGAACCGCAACTTATCGGAAATGCGCAGTTTGCGTCTGCTGACGTTTCTCCTTCAAGTCCGGCGCAAATCTTATACGTTGAACCACTCTGCGAATAATAATAATTTCTGCCGGAAACGGGATCTGTTGGCATTTTTTGAATATATGTGTTGGCAGATCCGCCACAGATAGTTGCGTTTCCAATCAAACTTGTACCCAGTTTTGTTGTGGTTGAGGCGTTTGGTGTTGGATAAACATTGCAATCGGCTTTATAAAACGAAAGTCCGGTTCTGATTGTTTCAAGATTGGCTTTGCGCTGTCCATCACGCGCACTCTCACGGGCTTGTTGCAGACCAAAAGCCGAAAGACCAATTAAAATTACCATAATCGACACTACTACTAATAGTTCTATCAAAGTAAATCCATTTTTAATAACTCGAGCGTTCATATATTAAATATAGATTATTAAAATCAAATTTACAAAGGACACGTCGCGCTTGGGGTCCAGCTACTAGATACAACCGTGCCCGATACGCCACTACCGCATATCACAAAAAAAACATAATTATCATTAACCTTATTCTCCAAACGTGAATACAAAACATAGCTTGTGGCCGTAGGTGTAGTATTTGTTCCGTTAGACCAATAATAATATTCGCAAACACCTGCTCCGGCACAGATTGTGTAACTTTTTTTGGGGTCAACCGGACACTGGGAAAGACCCATGTCCGTGCATAAATCTGGGTCTCCTGCATTGCCTGACATATCCGAAGCATAAGTTTGAGAGGTTCTTGAAGGATAAAAGCCACCCTTGCTGTTTGCAAACGACTCTAGTGAAGTCTGGTACTGTTTTAAATCCGACCTTCTTTTTGTGTCACGGGAATTTTTTTGCACACCGGGGTATGTCATAACACCAAATGTTGCCATAAGTCCAATTATTGACATCACTACTAAAAGTTCGATCATGGAAAAACCACGGGTAATTTTTATATATTTTTTAAATACAGAAAGCTGCATAATTATTATTTACTACATCTGCAATATGTAAATTTTATTTGTGGAGGGCAATCAAATGCCCCCCGCAACCATCGCAGTATCACAAGTTCCACTTCAAGGAAAACAAGTATCCATTCTGTTACCAACATATTCCCCCCGTTGCCCCTGCATCAATCCACAACAAATGTCGGGCAAGTTCCATCTGAGGGGGCAGACGTTGTGTTCCCCGATTTTCCACTTGAACAAACAACATAGTTGGACGCCTCTTTCTCCATCTGAGATGAAATTGTATACTTTATTCCTGCAGAATCTGTTTCATACGAATAAATCCAACCCTTGGGATCGCTCGGGCATGAAGTTGATGAAATATCAAGTTGAGAACAAAGCGTTGTAACATTTATTGGTGTAGAAGGAGCAGTTGTAGGATAAATCCCGCTATTTTTTCCAGCCCATACTTCAAGTGCTGTCTGATAGGTTTTTAAATCATTCATTCTTTGGACATCGCGCGTCTTTTGTAGTGACGATGGGTATTTGATGATAACAATCGAAGCAATGCCACCCAAAATAACCATTGTAAGCAATAGCTCAATAAGTGTAAAAGATCTTTTTGATTTATTGAATTCCTCTTCGAAACCCACGGACTTAAGTCCGTGGGTGAAGCAAGAATCCAATCTTGTCGACAAAATACCATGGGCTTTAGCCCGTGGTAGTTTATTCAAACTTCGCGATAACTCAGGGCTTTTAGCCCTGTGCTGAAGCGAAGCGGTGAACAAATGGTTCGCCATGTCAATCATCCTGAGTACAGTCGAAGGACTCTTTGAACCTGTTAGGCGAGAAAACTCATGCCTAAGAGGCATGAGTTGTTTATTTTTGTGCATTCCCTTTGCTGACTTCATTCTCATACTCTTGCAGAGATATTTCAAGCGGCGTCTCACCGTACGCCTTGCCAAAATTGCAAACCCGGTTGCCACACTGCAAATTCCGCTCAATAATTCCTCGTCTGAAACCTTCCTCCGTTTTACCACCTTCTAGGTAGGCATACAGCTGAAAAGTATTCATATCGGAAATGTAAAAATACGCCAACCCTTCATCCGCTTTCGGATCCCTTGGAATTCGATTAAGATAGGCTTGATATGTATCGTCCCCAACATCACGTAGCGAATCGTCACCCCAATCACAGCCTCTAAGCATATTGATAAAATATCCCCGCCTATTCTCGTCCTTAATATCAGACGGAATAGTTCCAAAATTCGCACCTTTGCACGCAATAATCTTTCCGTCATCCGAAGAAGGTGGAAAAAAGCCAAAATCTTTTTGGTACTTATCCAAAGCATTCACAATATCGTTGACATCAGCACGCCGCTGCGCATCTCGCGAACGACGCAGAGAAATCCGTAAGTTAAATCCAGTCAAAACAAGGATCAGTAAAAGAATTACCAGAACACCAATGATTTCGTTTTTCGTAAAAAACTTCATAAAATAAGTCACGGTGAGAGTGTCAAAAAACCAAATAAAAACATCAATTTATCACCCCAGAATAATACTAAAAAGAAGGCTAAAATCAAAAACGGCCCGAATGGAATTTGTTTTCCAAATTTTGCCTTTTTCATAAGCATCAAAATTACACCTACCAAAGCGCCGATGATAAAAGACAAAAATAGCCATGGCAAAGTAAATGGCCAACCGAGAATCAATGGCGGCAGAAGTGCAAGTTTGACATCACCAAGACCCATCCCTTTTCCACGAGTAATTAAATGGACCAAAAGAAGAAATGCTGCGCAAGTAAACGATAAGAAAATATTAGTGTACGAAAACTCCGGGTTAAAAAAAATCAACAACAGTAGTGTGAGCCCGTAAGGAATAAATATAAATTCGTCAAGGATAATCTTGTGCTCAAAGTCAGTTATAAAAACGGTAATTAAAAAAAGCGAAATCAGAAGTAGATAGGGGAGAACTAAAAAAGAAAAGGTGTTGTTAAGTACGCATAACGGCGGAGTTACAGTGCTGCAATTTGTATAGACGAGGCCGATTAACAAAAAAGTCAACATTGTAAAAAATTCGATCAAAGGGTAGCGCCAAGAGATTGGTTTTCCACAACAACGCGACTTACCATTCAGTGACAAATAGGAAATGATTGGAATATTGTCACTCCAAGAAATTTTCTTTTTACATAGAGGGCAGAGAGATCTTCCTTTAAAAATACTTACACCGCGTATACTGCGATAAGATAGAGCTGTGATAAAAGAGCCGAAAACTAATCCAAAAAGAGCAAGGGAGACTATCAGAAAGATTTCAGACATTAATTAAGTATACACAAGTCGTTCGCTGCTTGTGAACAACCTGCAATAATTCAGAAGGACTATATCAATTCTGATAGCTCATGCTTCCGCCTGCCCAGGGCACCGGGTCACCAAGACTACAAATCGTCCCGCCTCGAGAATCCTCGGTTGAGTAAACAAAATATGCTTCTTCTGGAGATGTGCATTTGCTACGATAAGTCGTTGATTCCGCCTTTGCAAAGATTAAAGCCCCATTATTATTCGCTTGATCTTCATCATAACAATACGTACCATCGGTCAGAGGCTGGAGATAACTCTCACAGGCAGTAACTGAATTATAAGTGTAGGCTACCCCTGCCGGAAACGTTGATAATTCACCCGACGTCACCAAATCATTCGCCCAATTTGCAACGTCGGGGAAAGACGATTCTGTCGTATAGTACGCTTGCAGCGCCCTTCCAATTTGTGTAACTGAGGAAATCCTACCCGTATCCCGGGCTTGGGCCTGTCTTTCGCCGGGATTCATGACTACTAATATAATCACCGCAAGTATTCCCAATATCGCGATGACTATCAATAGCTCGATCAGAGTAAAACCTCTCTTGTTATCGCGCATTTTTATTGTTGCGGGTTCCAATTTTGTGCACCTGGGGCTGGAACATTGATGCCTGCTATGCAAACCAACCCACCTCTACCATCACGTGTCGACCAAACAAAAAATGGTTGGAAAGGCCCACCTGAGTCTGGACATTTACTTCGTTCGGAGTCAGATTCGAGCCTGGCATAAACAACAGCTTCATCGTCAGCTGAACTAACCGTATAACATAGACCATTTTGTTCCGATGAATATTGAGCCCCTATTGTACATACACCAGTTCCAGCTACAGAGTAATTAATCAATCCTGGTTCTGTTGAAATTTCTCCTGTATTTACTAAACATGTTAGCCAGTCGTCAGCATCAGAAAAAACTTGGTTACCGTCTGTGTTACAGTTGGTACCAGGATTTGAACCAGCTGTCCTTCCATACAAATATTTTCCCCCATGGGAAGTATAAAATGCTTCTAAAGCACGTCCAACTTGAGAAACACCGGATTTTCTTCCTGCATCACGAGTTCTTGCAAGTTGTTGAACCGGATTGATTGCAACAAGGACAACAACCGCTAAAACACCGAGGATCGCCATGACAATAAGAAGCTCTATTAGCGTAAATCCGCCCGCCTCTGGTCCTTTAATATAACGTTTATTCATTCTTTCACCCCCTTACAAAAGAAAAGACTACATGTTCATTATGACACACATTTTTTTCAAAACTCAATACACGAAATTTATATGTTAGAATTGTTTTAATTTTATGGAAAAAGTAAAAATTCATTTCAGTATCGGTATTTGCGCCTATAATGAAGAAGAAAATATTACTAATTTAATAAAATCAATTACTAAACAAGAGCTGGGTAGCGAATTTTCGATTAGAGAGATTTTAATTATTGCGTCGGGGTGCACGGATAATACCGTAAGTATTATCAAGAAGCTTAAAAAGAAAAATAAAAAAATCAGACTGATTATTCAGGTAAACAGAGAAGGAAAAGCCAAGGCAGTCAACTTGTTCATCAAATATGCAAAATCTAAATATCTGATACTCCAAAGCGCTGACACGATATTAGATAAAAAATGCTATTTCCTACTCTTGAATAAATTAAAGAACAAAAGTGTCGGAATGGTCGGCGGCAAAGTGATTCCAACAGATAATCCGGACACATTTTGCGGTTTCGCAAACCAACTAAAGTGGAAACTTCATCATCTTGTTAATCTCAAATTTCCGGAACGGCCAAAAGTAGGTGAGTTGATAGCATTTAAAAAGGTTTTCAAACGGATTCCCCCAAATACCGCCGTTGACGAAGCAAGTATTGAGCCGTTAATCAAACTCCAGGATTATAAAGTTATTTATGAAGAGAAAGCCATTGTTTACAATAGCGGTCCGAAAACGATCAGGGAACTCTTAAGCCAAAGGCGAAGAATCTTTGCCGGGCATTATGAAACAAAACTCCATTACGGCTATGAGGTGATAACTTTCTCTAACTTTTTAATATTACCCGTATTTTTATCAACACTAAATTTCAACGCCAAAGAACTTATCTTTTCTGCATTTACTGTTATTCTGGAAATTATTGCGAGAATTTTTGGTTATCTTGATGTAACTTACAAACTTCGTGACCATAGTGTGTGGAAGATTGTTACCTCTTCAAAAAACCCAAAATCGACAATTACTTAACCGCTTTCATTTCGAAATATAAACCATCGTAAATATTTAATAAGAAATATTTGAGAACAGGTTTGAATGGGATAAAGACTCGCATTTTACTTAAGAGTGTTTTATTTGCGTTAAAAGGTTTACTCACCAATATACGAAATTTTGCATTTGTATAATAATTATATTTATCATCTTGTCTAAAATAATCCATGCTTTTTTCTGTAAACAGATGTTTATGTGTAGGGTCCTGCAAAGCACCGTCCGACTTCGCATAAGGCAAATAAATTTTAACAATACCACCTGGCTTTAGAATCCGATATATTTCTTCCATAACCAATACTACATCATCCAAGTGTTCAAGAACGTTATCCATCAAAACCTCGTCAGCCGATTTCTTTTTAATTGGGTAAGGGAATTTATTTAAATTGAAATAGAGGTCTGCCTTAACAGACCGTGTTACATCTACGTTGATGTAACCTTTGATATACTTTTTACCGCAACCTAAATTATATTTTTTCATTCTGTGAATAATCGATACATTTTCGAAAACAAATCCTCGAAATTAAATCGCGAAACAATATAATTTCGTATCTTCTCTTTTTTAAACTTATTTTTTATAACAATATCGTTAATCCGTTTTTTAAATTCGGCGGTGTCGGTTACCAGATATCCATTTACCCCATCCTTAACAATATCATTGCAACCACTGATATCAAAACAAACAACAGGGAGTCCGAAAGCCTGTGCTTCTAAGATATTATACGGGAAGCTTTCCCAATTGCTTGTTGAAATAAAAAAATCGCATTTGTTCATAATGTCTGCCATAAAACGATTTTCCACGTATCCAAAAAAACTGACATTTTTATGCTTCAATGAAAATGCGCGAACCCTGTCTTTAAGCTCACCGTCGCCAAATATATTCCATATAATTTTTTTACCGCATTTTCCGGCATTAACACCTTCGATTATCTCAAAAAGTTTATCTATGCCTTTCTGTTCGGTCAACCTTCCTGTCCATAAAATATTTGTTCGGAGTTTATTCCATTTGTAAGGAGGTTTATATTCAAAGACAACTTTTGCGAATTGATCAAAATTAAACGCATAATAGATCTTTTTGACATTATGAATATTAAACTTATCTTTAATAATATCTTCATCAAAGGTATTCATCACATGAAGTACTTTAGCTCCCTTCAGAGCCTTAATATATAATGGCGATCGATATAGTAAATTATGAATTTTCGATTGCAGTGAACTGGTAAACTCATAATACATGGGGATGTGGAATCCATAAACAATAGGCGGTATATGTCGGTAACCAATCAAATATTTAAATAGCATAACCTCCAATAAATTGTTAGTCGTATAAATCAAATCGTAACCTTTAAGTTTTTTAAGTAAACTTTTAAAATTGTATTGATAGTAACCGGCGAAGCCCAATTTTTTCTTGATCGAAATAATATTTTCCTTATCTTTTTGGTCCATATCCTGCTTCCCGAAAAAATATAAAAAATATAATAAAAGAAATTTTCTTAACGTCTTTTTTTCAAAACTAATAATATCGATCTTCAAATTCTTATATCTTTTCGCTAAACCTGAGGCCGTCTCGATATAGTATTTTGCAACACCGCCTCCATATTCGAGTCTGGTATAAGTGAAAAATGCTATTTTCATTAATCTGATTTTAACTGTAAACTATTTACATCACAAACATTATATGAGTAAAAGCCTCACAGATGAATTTCTTTTTTATACAATACCTCATTTTTCACAAAGATATTTCTTGCGCAAAGACATCGGATATGTTGTTAAAAAATATAAACTAAAAGGAAAATTACTGGATGTTGGTTGCGGAGAAAAACCATATAAATTTTTATTTAAAAATACAAAATACCTAGGTATTGATTTTCCCAATTTCTCACCGAATAAAAGTGTAAATATTAAAGATGAACCAAACATATACTTTCCTGAAAATTATAAACTCGTTGGAAAGCTCCCTTTCCAGGATAATACCTTTGATATTGTCTGTGCTTTCCAGGTATTTGAACATGTTACTGACCCGTTTATACTATTTGATGAAATGGTTAGAATATTAAAAAGAAATGGATACTTATTAATAACTGCACCCTTTCTCTGGGCTCTTCATGAAGAACCGAATGATCATTTCAGGTTTACGCGTTATACATTTGACCGGCTCATCAAACTCCACCATTGCCGGCTGCACTATTATAAAAAACAAGGTGGTTTATTATCTGCAATTGAAACTTTATTGGAGAACTATTTGGTTGAATTAAATCAAAAAAACAAACTATACTACTTTCTGACTTTACCTTTATACATTCCCTTACTTTTATTATCGTATCTAGCCGTCCTTGTAGAAAACTACTATTCTTCCAAATCGATATATATTAATAACCTATTCCTCATTAAGAAATGGTAGTAAAAAAAATAAGTAAAACAAAGATTCTTCTTAAGTTTCTGTCTGGGCATTTTATTGTATTGTTTTTGTTTTTATCGACTTTTTTGATATACGTTAACGGAATTTGTCCTGGCGTGTTTGCTGGCGATTCGGGAGACTTTCTTTCAGCGATCATTTCAAAAGGCGTTCCACATCCTTCGGGATATCCACTTTATATACTTCTTGGGATTACCTTTAACTCACTTCCATTGGGACATACAGTAGCCTGGAGAGTCGGATTGATATCTTCATTATTTGCATCGCTCTCCATTATCTTAACTTATCTAATCTCACTAACACTAACAAAAAATAAAATAATATCGATTATTATAAGTTTAATTCTTGCTTTTATCTATCCTTTTTGGATATACGCAGAGGTTGCAGAAGTCTTTTCCCTCCACTTTTTTTTTATCCTTCTAATCTCACTTATCACAATCAAGTTTATAATTAGCAAAGAAAACAGACTTTTGTACCCGCTGTCTTTCTTCCTCGGTTTATCGCTCACAAATAACATGACAGTTTTGCTTATGTTTCCTGCAGTTGGACTCTCGGTCTTATTTACAGACATTAAAATCCTGAAAGATTTAAAATTAATATTGACTTGCATATTTTTATTCATCCTGGGTCTGTTACCGTATCTTTACATACCTATAGCTGCAGCACAAAATCCGATAGTTAACTGGGATCGGGCTGTCACGGCCAAAAATTTACTCTATCTGATATTACGAAAGGACTATGGATGGATCGATACGGAGAACAGACCATTCATGTTTGTAAACGATTTTCATTCTTATTACATATATTGGAAGGAGTATTTAAATCCGATTATTCCTTTTGCTTTCGTTTTGGGCGTAATCTATTTTCTAAAACAAAAAAGACGCCTTTTATTATTTTATTTACTGACTGCACTTTTTTTTATCGGTCCTTTTTATATTTTTTACGCAAAAGTTGAAACCAAAAGCCTTGCTAACATTTCAACAATCGAAAGATTTTACATTCCTTCCGTAATTTTTCTTTTGCTTTTTTCCGGTCCCGGTATTTTGTTATTAACAAAATTACTTAATAAAATCATCAAAAGGAGGCCTTTATACCGTTTATTTTATCCATTGACGCTGGCCGCATTCGCTTTAGTTCCGATATCATATTTCATTGCAAATTACCCGAAGACCGATCTATCCGACATTTACATCGGCAATAACCTTGCAAAAGACGTACTGGGGCCATTGGAAAATAAAAGTTTCCTATTCGTTGATAACGATGAATTTGCATTCAATACTCTATATATCCAACTTGAAGAAAATTTCCGACCGGATATCACCATCCCCGGAAGAAACACCGGTTTTGAGAAATTTCTTGTAGAATCAGGTACCATGAACCCCGATCAGGCAAAGACTTATCTTATTAAAAACAGAAACACGATCGATCAGGAAACATTATATTCCTGCATCGTCAATCTCATAAGAAGGGGGTATAACATTTATTCAACTGTACCCAGGGTCATCGTGAATGACCAGGATAAGAAATTGGGCACAATACCTCACGGATTGGTGTATCACTTTGTTGTTGGGGCCGAATCGGTACCCAAAAAAGAAGATTACGTAACCGCCCAGGATGAAATTTACAATAATTTCCTTTTGGGAGAATATGATTCCTACAAGGATGTTGTGGGTTACAGCTTCAGTCTTACAAATATGAAAAGATATTACTCAATAGGATACAAGAATATAGCACTTTTTATGAAATATTATTATAAGGATGAAGAATTATACGGGTCATTCCTTGTGAAATCCATCCTCACCGACCCCATCCTTTCGACACTTCCTCCTGGGGAACAAAATAAATGAGCCTGCTTTATCACAGGCTCATTATTTTTATTCTCAACTAATTAAGAATAAGTTACTGCTGGGCGCTCCATGTTTGAGCTGTTCCAGCTGCTGCAACATTTGTACAAACCAATCCTCCACGACCGTCAACAGTCGACCACACAAAGTAAGAGACCACACCGCTACATTTACTTCTTTCCGAATCAGATTCCAATTCCGTATATAAAACGGCTTCTCCCGAACCCATAAGATAACACCACCCATTCTGACTGTTGATGCATGCTTGGGGTGTAAATCCGCTTCTGTATGATATCGTACTGGGAGGAGTTGAAATCTCTCCCGAAGTAGAAAGACTATTTAAGAACGTGTCCGAAAGAGGAAGATAGCTTCCACTATGAGAAGTATAGTAAGCCTCCAATGCTCTACCGATTTGGGCGACACCGGCTTTTCTTCCAGCATCACGCGTTCTTGCGAGTTGTTGAACCGGATTGATTGCAACAAGGACAACAACCGCTAAAACACCAAGAATTGCCATGACAATCAGAAGCTCAATAAGTGTGAAACCTGCCTGCGTAGTCAGGCCTTTATATATCTTTTTCATAATAGTTTATAAAACTTTGTAAGTTTCACCCCCTCTCAGTAGGTTAATTTTTGAAAATACTAGATTCGAAATTGGAACCCAACATAAATGTTGTCGAAACGATTCAAACTTCAAATCCAATATTTCGAATTTCGTAAGTCTGATTAACCATATTCAGTATTGTACAAAAGGACATGGCCTGTCAAGGGGAGAGGGGCAAACCAATTTTCAATTTTCAATTTTAAATTTTTAATGAAGCGCCAGCAATAATATAGACAAAGTTTTTAGATTAAATTTGCGATGTCAAATTGTAGATCGGCATGATCACCGAAATGACTAAAAATGCTACGCCAACACCTAAAAAGATTAAAATAATTGGTTCAATTGCCGCGGTGATTGCCTTCAATTTCTGGTCACTCTCACTTTCAAAAACATGAGATATTTTATCCAAAACCTCATCCATTTTTCCCGTTTCTTCTCCAACGGAGATCATTTGAGAGAGGATTGGCGGAAACGCCTCCGGATGTTTTGCAAAAGAGAAAGCGACGGGAAAACCTTTTTCAACCATTTTTCCGGCATCAATTAAGGCTTCAGAAATAATCGAGTTATCTGCCACTTCGGAGGTAATGTACAAACTTTCAAGAATCGAGACGCGCGATCCAACCATCAGCGAAATCGTTCTCGTCAAATCAGTTAAAATCACTTGCCTCTGTAAACTGCCAATAAGCGGGATTTTAAATTTAAATTCGTCAAATTTTTTTCTTCCGGTCTTCGTTTTGATATAGAGTTTAAACATATAGTATATCGCCACACCCGCTCCAATTACCAAATACCAGTATTTACTCACCGCATCAGAAACAGCAAGAAGCAACTTTGTCGTTATCGGAAGCTCTGCATCAAACTGGTCATACAGCGAGGTCAAACGTGGGATTACAAAGACAAGCATGATAAAGGTCACAATTAGCATTCCAATAACGATTATTGAAGGGTAAACCATTGCACCTTTCACTCTACCTGAAAACTCCTGTTGCTTTTCCAAACTGTCGGATAGTTTTGCCAATACTGCATCCAAAACACCGCCGATCTCGCCCGATTTAATAAGCGCAACATATGTCTTATTGAAAACCGAAGGATACTTTTCAAGCGATGATGATAGAGAGTGTCCACCTTCGACATCATTTAGAATTTCGGTTAAAATTACTTGAAGCCTTCCCGTTGATTGGTTTCTTAAAATTAACAAGGACTCGGTGATCGGAAGTCCCGCATTCATCATCGTTGCTAACTGTCTTGTAAAATTTGCGACATCCTTTGAAGTTACTCTGTCTCTAAATTTTCTTGTAATATCAATAATAAACTCGGCTTTAGGTTTAATGGAAACGATGATGTATCCTTTTCTTTTCAGAAGTTTAGCGGCGATCTTGTCGCTTGTGGCTTCAACTTCACCTTTAACAACTTCGCCCGTGGTTGTTCTTGCCCTGTATTTGAATCTTTTCATACCATTGACTCACTAATTCAATGATCCGATGAGTTAGTGATTCAATGAGTTAGTGGTTCACTTACTCGAACGTACAAGTCTTGTTAGCTCTTCAGGTCTCAACGAGAAGGATTGTGCCGTCTCAAAAGTCACCTTTCCGGTTTTTACAAGTGACGCCAAAGACATTTCAAGTGTATTCATTCCCACTTCAGTCGAAGTTTGTAGAATGTTATCAATTTGGTGCGTCTTGCCTTCCCTAATAGAACTTTTAACAGCTGACGTTCCCAACATTACTTCGTATGCAACAACTCTGTCGCCAGACACTGCAGGAATTAAGCGCATTGAAAACACAGCTTCGATAACATTTGACATTTGAAGTTTTACCTGCTTTTGCTGCTCATCGGGAAAAACATCAACAATCCTGTCAATCGTCTGCGCAGCAGAGTTAGTATGCAGAGTAGCAAAAACCAAATGCCCGGTTTCTGCAATCGTTAGAGCAGCGGACACCGTTTCATAATCACGCATTTCTCCCACCATAACAACGTCAGGGTCTTCCCTAAGCACGCTTCGAAGTGCAACTTGCCAAGAAAGTGTATCTGAACCCATTTCTCTTTGAGAAATAATTGAATTTCTCGGTCTGAAGACAAATTCAATTGGGTCTTCAATTGTAACGATATGACAAGCCCTGATTTGGTTAATCTCGTTTAGAATTGCCGCAAGCGTTGTTGACTTACCATGTCCAGTCGGACCGGTTATAAGAATGAATCCTTGCCGCAAATTTGCAAATGAGTGGACGATTTTCGGAAGTCCCAAATCATCGACCGCCGAGATCTCGATTGGAATCATCCTGAATGAAATTGCAAATTGATTCTTTTGTGTATAAGCGTTCACTCTAAACCTGGCCTTGGCCGAAAACGCCAGTGAAAAGTCAAGCTCCTTGTTGACATAAAATCGTTCAAGGTTATCAGCTGAAAGGATCTCCCTCAGATATTTGTCGACAACATCTTGCGTAACAATTGGGGCGCTATTCACCGGAGCTAAAACACCCTCAATTCTCAAGTATGGTGGTAAACCGCAAATAATATGCAGGTCAGATGCACGCCTTTGGATTGTCAACTCCAACAAATCTTTGATACTCATGATTATGAAATATTTAAAATCAAACTTGAAAACTACTTACTTATTATTCTTGCGCAACGCGCAGAACTTCTTCGAGACTCGTCATCCCATCAATAACCTTCATATAACCATCCTGCTTCATTGTAACCATACCTTCTTCTTTGGCAGTGTTTTCAATTTCAGCCGAAGAAGAACGCTCTAATATAAGCCTACTAATTTTTTCGGAAACAGGCAAGACCTCAAAAATTCCAACACGGCCATAATATCCGGAGTTTCCACATTCGTTGCAACCCTGACCTTTATAGAATTTTACACCCGTATCTGGTTTCCATAAATTCCCTAAGGTTTTTTTAATTTCCATTACGACTTTTTCATCGGGTGTGTAATCAATCCTGCAGGCCGTGTGAATTTTTCTTAAGACTCTCTGTGCCATAATTGCGGTAATCGACGAGGCGAGAAGGTAAGGTTCCGCACCCATATCTAACATCCTCGGAAGTGCGCCCGAGGCATCGGTCGTGTGAAGAGTAGAAAATACCAAATGACCAGTGAGCGATGCCTGAACGGCAAGGTCAGCTGTTTCCTGATCACGAATTTCACCAACAAGAATTACGTTAGGATCCTGCCTCAAAAAAGATCGCAATCCTGAAGCAAATGTCAAACCAGCCCCCGGATTAACCTGCACCTGATTGACGCCGGCAATTTTATACTCAATCGGATCCTCCAGTGTCATAATGTTGACCTTTGGAGTGTTAATCCTCTGGATAATTGAATAAAGTGTTGTCGTCTTACCTGAACCCGTCGGACCAGTAATCAAAATAATCCCATGCGGTCTGACAATCGCATCCTCAAGGTGTTTCATCGCCCGGCCACGAAGTCCAAGTTCTGTCAGATCAGGAATCCCTCCGGTTTTCTTCAAAAGCCTGATCACAATTTTCTCCCCCCAGGTGGTCGGCAGGGTTGATACACGAAGGTCAACCTCTTCATTGTCCGCGGAAAAATTAAATCTACCATCCTGGGGAACACGTTTTTCATCAATCTTCATCCCCGACAGGATTTTGATTCTCGAGACAAGCCCATCGTGAAGCTCCTTGGGGGTGGTCAATTTCTCCTGCAAAATTCCGTCGATACGATATCGAACACGTGTCGATTTTTCTTGCGGTTCAATATGGATGTCTGATGCACGCGATTTCACAGCAAAACTCAAAATTTGTTTGACAATTTCCGAAACTTTTTCTTCACGGACGACACTTGTGCGACCACTATCAACAACCTGGATAAGTCTTTTTTCTGGAGCAACTTCTTTGAGCGCTTCCGTAACCTCTTTAGCTAAAGAGCTCGAATACGCCGCCGTAACCTGCGTGTCGATTTTGGTGGGCTGCGAAGCGTAGGGCTTGACACGATAGCCGGTTTTTTGCTCGATAAAGCCAACTGCTGTTAAGTCAAGAGGGTCAGCCATCGCTAAGTTGAGAATTTTTGAGTTCTTATCAATAGAAATGGGAAATACCCTAAACCGCTGTGCCACCTGTTGGGGGAGGATTGACAGAGCTTCCGGCGAACTTGGTGTCGTCTCCAAATCCAAAAAGGGAATATTGTACAAATTAGATTTTGCACGAACCAGATCCGCTTCTGCGACAAATCCTTGCTCCAAAACAATTTCCTCTTGGGTTTTGCCGGTTTGAATTTCAGTAAATTTTATTTGCCTTGACTGCTCTTGGGAAATCGAACCCTGAAGAAGTAAAATGTCGGCTAACGTTTTGACTACGTTTGAAAAATTCTGGTCATTCTGAGCATTTAATGGTTGGGCAGGCATATATTTATGACTATTATGACTTAATATCAATCACTCATCAAGCATCTGGTGGACAGCAAAATAACACATTAAATAAAATTACGCTTGGGAAAGAGCGCCAAAAATAGTAAAATATAGTAGATGCATGCGTACCTTATCGTTACAAAGGACGAATCGAGACTCACGGAAGAAGTCAAAAATCAGATTGATCTGACGGGCTACAAAATTGTGGAATTTGCGCTGCAAAAAATTGAAGATGCGAGAAATTTCAACGCTTTTGTCAAACTTTCTCTTCCCGAAAAAACTGCAATTGTTGTTAGAAATTTTCACCAAGCGACAGAGGAATGCGCAAACGCCGTACTAAAAAAAATTGAGGAGCCTCAGGAAAATCTAATTTTTATCATCCACAGCAAAAATGAGAATCTAGTACTGCCAACAATAAAATCACGTTGTCAAATCGTCAGAATCAGAAATTTTGACACACAGAATGATCTTTCGGAAATTTCATCCTTTATTAAGATGGATCTTTTGGAAAAATCAGCATACTTATCTAAGATGAAGGAGCGAAACGAAATTTTGAACTTTTGCGATAATCTGGTATTGTTTTCATCAGAGCAGATCAAAAGTGATAACTTTGAAAAAGGTATTAGATACGCAAAAAATGCTCTTTTGCTAAGAAAAGCAATCAACGGAAATGGTAACATCAATCTCCATTTCCTACACTTTTTAAAAAATATTAGCAATTGAAGTTTAAATCTCATCTAATATAATTATCTGCGCGATTGTTATGGCGGAAGATCAAAATACATATACAGCGTCACAAATCCAGGTGTTAGAGGGTCTTGAGCCGGTTCGTAAAAGACCGGGAATGTACATCGGTTCAACTGACTCCCGTGGACTCCACGAATGTTTAAGAGAAATTGTTGACAACTCCGTTGACGAGTCTTTTGCCGGTGTAGCCAATAAAGTTTGGGTGCGGATTGAAAGTGACGGAGCAATAACGATCCGAGATAACGGACGTGGTATTCCTGTCGATAAACACGTCTCTGGTGTTTCAGCATTGGAAATTACCATGACAAAACTCCATGCCGGTGGAAAGTTTGGTGGTGGGGCCTACAAAGTATCCGGAGGCCTGCACGGTGTCGGAGCGTCTGTTGTTAACGCACTGTCGACCTATTTCCGTGTGGTCGTTTTACGCAACAACAAAGCCTACTACCAAGAATATAAAAGGGGACAACCCGAAAAGGCCGTTGCTGAAGTAACCCAAAAACAGCTAGACGGTTGGTTTCCGAAAAGTTGGGGAATAAAACTGTCTTCAAACCTCACCGGAACAATTACAACTTTCGTACCGGATAAAACCGTCCTTACGACCACAGAATTCGACGGTAACCGTATCAAAGCTTTGATGCGCGATCGCGCATATTTAGTTCCGAAACTGTTTTTCAACTTTCACGACGAACGCTCCGACGAAACTTCCTGCTACTATTTTGAAGGCGGAATAAAATCGCTTGTTAAACACACTAACCGCGGTAAGAACACGCTATCGGATGTTATCTATATCGCAAAGGAAGAAAATTTCATCAGCTGCGAAGTCGCTCTTCAATACAACGATTCAATGAATGAAAACGTCAAGGGTTATGTTAACGGAATAAACACCATTGACGGCGGAACGCATATTACCGGATTTCGTATGGCACTCACACGCGCAATCACTGACTATTCAAAAAAACTTAAAGGCGACGAAAAAAACGGAAACGGAGGCCTTTTGACTGGAGAAGATCTCAAGGAAGGATTAACTGCAGTTGTCTATATCAAGATGTCTTCCGAAAGCCTGCAGTTTGAAAGTCAAACAAAAGCAAAACTGAATAACCCGGAAGTTCTGGGTTATGTTACATCGGTTGTCAAAGAAGGGTTAGATACATATTTTGAAGAACACCCATCCGACGGAAAGACGATTATTGAGAAAGTCATGCTTGCCGCAAAAGCCAGACTGGCAGCCAGGGCCGCCAAGGATGCGGTCTTGCGAAAAGGCGCACTCGACGGTGCATCTCTTCCAGGTAAATTGGCCGACTGCCAATCAAGAGATGCGTCAATCTCTGAACTGTATATTGTAGAGGGTGATTCCGCAGGTGGTTCAGCCAAACAGGGAAGAGACAGACGTTTTCAAGCAATACTGCCTCTTGGCGGAAAAATCCTAAACACCGAGCGGGCACACTTAGACAGAATAATAAAATTCGATGAGATTAAGGACTTGATTATTGCTTTGGGTGCAGGAATAGGGGAGTCGCTCGACTACGGTAAGGTCAGGTATCATAGAATCATTATTATGACGGACGCCGACGTTGATGGTGAACACATTAAAACTTTACTTCTAACCTTCTTTTTCCGACACATGCCGGAAGTGATTTCCAGAGGATACTTATACATCGCCCTCCCTCCGCTTTTCAGAATCCAGGCAAATAAAAACGTTAACTATGCCTATTCAGAAGAAGAAAGAGACACTATTCTAAAAAATAACGTTTTTACCAAGTACGTCCTACAAAGATATAAAGGTCTTGGTGAAATGAACCCGGATCAACTTTGGGATACAACAATGGACCCACAAACTCGCATTCTGAAAAAAGTTGAAGTCGGCGATGCAGATGAAGCCGATAAGCTGTTTTCAATTCTGATGGGGGAGGATGTCCCACCACGTAAGCGTTTTATCCAAACCCACGCAAAAACTGCAACTTTGGATATATAATCTAACAAATGTTTGAGTATTTAGAAACTCCTCAAGACAGATTCATCCTTAACCCCACAAATCTTGATCAGGAGATTCTGCAAAGCGGGCTGAACCGCAAAGACATTGAATCTCTAAAAAAATATTCCGCCGGTATTTTTTCAATCGAACAATTTTCTGATTTAAACAAACAAAAGATGGGCAAAGCACCAAAGTTCGACGATAAATATCTCGGTTATTCACTGGGAATTACCAACGATAAAGATTTATACAAATTAATTGGGAATACGGTTTTAATGACATCCTCCCCGCCTTAAAAGGCGGGGTTTCCCCAAGGAGGATGACATATCAGAGTTGAATCCTGCCCGCTAGCTTGCGCAGCTAAGCAGGCGGGTCATCCCCACCCTGAAGGGTTGGGTTTTCTTGAACGCTGTTATAAATATGGTTTAGTCTATAAAAGCGATATTTACGACGACTTTGGTCGAGATTTTTATTCTTCAGATGCACCCCAACCCAAGGACGATATAATCGAACAAACTAGAAAATATTTGGAAATAATCCATCAGCAAGGCCACCCAGTTGTTTTTTTGTCTCCGAAAACTTGTTCGAACATCCGGCATCCAAAGTTACAAAAGCGGAAATGCAATGGTGTTTGGAAAACGTTAGAGGAAGAAAAAAACTAAAAGATACATATTTTGTTTTTGGTTTATACAGTTGCATCAGTGGCGAAGAACATCTATCACTTACGAAAAATCACAATTCTTATAACGATAGGGTTCGTCATATCTCGTTGTTGCTAAAGAATTATAATGAAAATATCCGAAGATAATATCTGTTTACATTTTAGCCGGTTGTTTTAACAAGAATTCAATTAGATATTGATAATTTAACAAAGCTCTAATAAAATACACCTAGACTCTATTTGAAAGAGTCTTTTTATATCAGAAACATGGATATACAACAAATCAACATGCTTTTGACTGTTGTTCTTCTAACATCTGTCGCAGGCATCGGTGTAGCCTTCTTTCTTGCAAGACACGTCTTGTCATTCTCAACAGGAGATAAAGAGGTTCAAGAAGTTGGCTTGGCAATTCAAAATGGAGCAAATGCATATCTTAAACGACAGTTCAAAACAATCGTCCCAATCATTTTACTTCTTTCCTTCTTTTTGTATTTCACAGGTAAAACCCCAGAGTTGGCGATAGGAAGGTCTGTTGCATTTTTACTGGGCGCATTCTTTTCAGCTCTCGTTGGGACAGTAGGAATGAATATTGCAACAAGAGCAAATGTTAGGGTTACAAATGAAGCAAAAAAGGGTTTTGGCGAAGCTTTGGCTTTGGCTTTTAAAGCTGGCGCGACAACAGGTATGTTAACCGTCGGGCTCGGACTTTTGGGTGCAACAATTATTTACTGGCATTATCGAGAATTAGCAACAGAAATCCTTATCGGATTTGGCTTCGGAGGATCACTGATTGCACTCTTTATGAGGGTCGGAGGAGGAATTTATACAAAAGCTGCAGACGTTGGTGCCGATCTAGTTGGAAAAGTTGAAAAAGGGATTCCTGAAGACGACCCCAGAAACGCCGCTGTTATTGCTGACCTAGTCGGTGACAATGTCGGAGATTGTGCAGGAATGGCAGCAGATCTTTTTGAGAGTTACGAAGTCACACTTGTTGCCGCAATGATATTAGGTGGGGCAACCTTCGGACTTCCCGGAGTACTCTTTCCACTTGCCGTTAGGGCTCTCGGTGTCGTAACTTCTGTGATTGGAATTTACAGCGTCAACGCAAAAGGCAAATCACAAATCGGTGAAGGAATGATGGCTATTCTAAAAGCCTTCGGAATTTCTACAGTCATTTCAATAGTTGGCTTCTTCTTTCTTTCAAACTATTTGGTCCATGAACCGAAACTCGCAATCGCAACAACAATCGGAATCATTCTTTCCGTAGTCATTTTCCTTTTGACCGATCACGCGACGGGCAATCACGCACCCGTAAAAGATATTGTCAAACAGTCACAAACGGGTCCGGCAACCGTTATTCTTTCAGGGCTGGTGTCAGGATTCTCGTCAACAGTATGGCAAATCCTTGCAATCGCACTGACGATTCTTTTGTCATACCTTCTATTCAACGACCCATTAACAGCCGCTTACGGTGTGGCCTTAGCCGGTATGGGAATGCTTACGACAACAGGTTTGATTGTTTCAATGGATTCATACGGACCAATTGCGGATAACGCTCAAGGCCTTTCTGAGTTGGCGGGGCTCAAAGGAAAAGCATTAGGAATTTTGGCAAAACTTGATTCGATCGGAAACACAACAAAAGCAACGACAAAAGGTTTTGCGATTGCTTCTGCCGTCGTTGCCGCAGTATCGCTTTTTGAATCATACCTTACAGACACTCATTTAACGGGAATTAATATTTCGCTACCCGTTGTCTTTGTCGGATTCCTAATTGGTGGCGCAATTCCATTTTTGTTCTCCTCACTGACAATCAGAGCTGTTTCAAATTCATGCTTTGCAGTTATTAACGAGGTTAGAAGACAGTTCAAAGAGATGCCAGGAATTATGAAGGGGACACAAAAACCAGATTATGCTAGGGTTGTTGATCTGACAACGAAAGCAGCCTTAGATGCTCTTGCGACACCTGCGCTTGTTGCAATCATTGTCCCAGTTTTGGTCGGATTTCTACTTAAGGCTGAAGCTCTTGGTGGTTATTTGGCAGGTACAATTCTTACAGGACAACTTTTAGCGGTTTTTATGACCAACACTGGCGGCGCATGGGATAATGCGAAAAAGATGATTGAAGAAGGAGTTTTCGGAGGTAAAGGTTCGGACGCGCACAAAGCAACCGTTGTCGGAGATACAGTCGGTGATCCACTCAAAGACACCGCCGGACCGGCCGTTAATCCGCTAATTAAAGTTATGAATTTGGTAGCTCTTCTTATTGCACCCATGGTTGTTGCAACAAAAACACTAACAACCACCCATTGGACACTTATCATCCTCTCTTTCGGAGTACTTCTTTACGCTCTGGCAAGATCACAAAAATCTGTAATGTAATATCTTAATTTAATTTTGAACCGCTTTTTTTAAAGGTTAATTGATTCGCAATATTTGCAGGAACTCTTCAAGACATATTTAAAAACATTCTCTATTAAAGTAGAATTTTACCCTTTTTATAGTTAAAATACTTAATCCGTATGTTTAGAGAAAGAAAACGAGTCGAGCAATTTTCAAATAGTTGGAGAGATTGGATTTTTTATGATCAGATTGGAAAAATTGACATTAAACGCGAACTACAGACTGGCGGGATTAACAAGGCTTTAATCAGCGACGAGTGGCTAAAAGATGAATTTGGAAATTCTATCTTATCAATACCTAATCTTTTCGTAAAAGACACCCTTACTGAAAAGAGGTATCCTTTTGAAATTTGTTTACCTGAAAAATCAAAACTCATTGACGACCAACAGGGTCTGAAAACACTACTTGAATACTCTATGGGTATTAAAAAGCCGCTGCGATTATTGGATAACGCTAATTTTTCCACTGCAGTGTATTTTAAACACAAAGACATCTTACTAGCTGGAGTTTATATGAAATTTATTGATATCACAGGACCAGAGCGTTTAATACACAACGAACTTCTTAGAAATAATGGATGTCCTGTAATTCCATCATATTTTTCAACCACAAACTTTTACTCATCGTTATATACCGACGGTATCATTCCTTCAGAAAAAGAGTGTGTTGAAGTTATAGCTCTATTAAATAAAACAAGAGATAAACTCATATCCGAAGGGAAGTGGTTGGAAGACATCCGAATTGATGGTTCAGATAAAGATATTCGGATGTTTGCGATTACCGGAAAAAAAGTGCCGACTTCTGTTGATCCAACATTCAGACATATGAAATTCGAATCGGGTTAAAATTGTAATTGTAAATAACTTGTAAAGTATGGAGGATGAAAAATACACATTCGCTATTGATGTTGTATCTAAAATTAGTAAAATCAATTATACATATTATATAAAATAATGGACACAAAAGAATTCTGGGAAAAATGGTGGCAGAAAATAGATGACGATGGATGGGAAGATACACCTTCAATCTTTGCCCAGTTTGCCATTAGCTATTATCCAAAAGAAGGAAGAGTGTTGGAACTTGGCGCCGGGATTGGCAAAGATACACGCTACTTCGCCCAACATGGATACTTCGTTGTTAGTACCGATTTCGCCGACAAAGCCTTGGAAATTTCCAAATGGGAATCGACGATGCAAAAACTGATGAACATTGATTACCAAAACGTCGATCTTAAAAAACCTCTCCCTTTCGCCAACGAACAGTTTGATATTTGCTACGCCCATGCAGTTTTACATTACTTCAGCCATGAAATTACTGACCAACTTTTTCGAGAAATACATCGGGTACTCAAAGACGGGGGTAGCTTTGCGACTCTTTTAAAATCAAAAGAAGATCCCGAGATTTTGAATTCCCTTAAACTCGATGAAAATTTCTACCAAACACCACAGGGAATCGTCGAAAGGTTTTTTACAATTGAAGAAGTGCAAAAGGAAACCGATGGTTTGTTTAAACCTGTAGTTCTCGATGCGTCAGAGCAAACACACGAAACAGAAAATGCTACTTTCATTCGATATATCGGGCTGAAAATTCCACACGGGGAACAAACCCATTAACTAATAATATGATCTCTTCGCTATTAAAAATAATATCTTTCATTATGGTTTTTCTTTTATCGCTAACGACATTGCTTATCTTTTTTGTGAAATTTATCGTCCTAAACGAAGTTTTTTATGTCTATTCCCTGCAACGCAACGATACGTATAAAAACCTTACAAAGGCGGTAAAGGAAGCAGCAAGGGAGACTTTAATTAATCAAGTAAATCAATCTGAAGATTATAGTAAATTAACGGTCGGCGAAAGACAACAAATCGATAGCCAAATCGAAAATTACACTTCCTTTATTAATGAGGCGAATGTCAAAAACTTTCTTCAGCAAAATATTGGCAGTATCTTGAGTTATCTTGGTAGTAATAAAAATGAGTTAATCTTTTATCTACCAATAAAAGATTGGGGGTTATCGGAGCAAACCCTTTCACAAATTCCTGACTACCTCAAAAACGGTCAAGTTAGCGCCAAAGACATACTTAAGCAAAGAGGCTCAGATACAACGCAAAATTTGTCGGTTATTCAAAAACTCGCCAAAACCCATACGTATCTGACTATTTCTCTAATCGCATCAATTGTTTCGCAAACTTTGTTAATTGTGATTTATGTTGTCCTTTATAAAAAGGGTGGCAGAAGCCAAGTACTGGGAAAATTGTTATTCTTTATCGGTATTGGAGTTTTATTAATTGCCTGGATACTATTTACTGCCAACAACGTCTTCACCGAAGGAACGGCATTTATTAAAACCGGCTGGACAGAAATCCTTGCAGGAACGCTCGTACAATTGTACGCAACACCACTCGTCTATATTTTTACCGTCTTTGGCTTAATTTCATTAACATCAGGCATTGTAATTTTCAACAAAAAAACGAAAAGTCAACTTGTAACTGAAGCTAAACTTGGCTAAAATTAATAGCTTGTGTACAATCATTGTCGTGGTGAAGTGCCACACAATCAGACAAAGCATTTAATAGTTGCAGGCAATTCTTGTTAAGAGAATATAAACTCATTTTATGGATATAGGAAAAATTAGACCTGTAGAAATCACCGACGAACTGGCGAAATCATACGTTGATTATGCAATGAGCGTAATCGTCGAAAGAGCGCTTCCAGATGTTCGCGACGGATTAAAACCAGTCCACCGACGGATTTTATACGCCATGCAGCAAATGGGTTTAACACACTCTTCAGCTTTTACAAAAAGCGCCAAAGTTGTCGGTGAGGTTTTGGGTAAATACCACCCCCACGGCGACGTTGCGGTTTACGACGCACTTGTTCGTATGGCGCAGACATTTTCACTCCGCTACCCATTAATCAAAGGACAAGGAAACTTTGGCTCTGTGGATGGAGATCCCGCCGCAGCAATGCGCTACACGGAAGTTAAGCTCGCCCAAATCTCCGAATGGATGCTTAAAGACATCGAAAAAGATACGGTCGAGTTAATCGACAATTTTGATACAACCTTAAAGGAACCCGTCTTCCTACCGTCACTTCTTCCTAACTTACTACTAATGGGATCAGAAGGAATTGCTGTTGGAATGGCGACAAAAATCCCTCCGCATAACTTGAGTGAAATTGTCAACGGGATTGTTGAAACCATTAAAAAAGGACATGTCGTTAGCGACACAAACAGTGTCGAAGAAAAGACGGATTTTGTCATCAAAAAAATTAATCTTGTCGCAGCCGGAGAGGAAAAGAAATTATCAAACGATGATGTTACACCTTCAAATATCAGTTTCGATAGTGATATCACGATCGAAGAATTAATCAAATTTATCCCCGGGCCAGACTTTCCAACCGGTGCAACAATCTATGACGGGGAGTCCTTAAAAGAAGTCTATTCAACCGGAAGAGGAAGAATCGTTGTCCGTGGTGTAGCCGAGATAACGGAGGCCAAAGACGGAAAAACGCATATTTTAATTAGCCAAATCCCATACCAGGCCAATAAATCAGAACTGGTAAGAAAGATTGCCGACCTTGTTAAAGAGAAAAAGTTGGTCGGAATCTCCGATTTGCGCGATGAATCAGACAAGGACGGAATGCGCGTTGTCGTCGATCTCAAACGCGACGCAAAACCCAAATCGGTGCTCAATAATTTATATAAATACACAAAGTTGCAGTCGTCTTTTCCGGCAAATTTCGTTGCGCTTGTTGACGGAGTCCCGCACACCTTAAATCTCAAACAAATATTAGTTGAGTATATTAAACACCGTCAAAAAGTCATTACAAGGCGAACAATTTTTGAGCTGACGGAAGCAAAAAGAAGAGCTCATATTTTAGAAGGATTAAAAATCGCTCTCGACAATCTTGATGAGGTCATCGCAACCATCAGAGGCAGCAAAACCCAGGAAGATGCGAAAAACAATCTCGTCACCCGTTTTAAACTTTCAGAAATTCAGGCAACGGCAATTCTCGATATGCAACTGCGACGTCTGGCCGCACTCGAACGGGAGAAGATCGAAAAGGAATACGAGGAAATTAAAAAACTGATCGATAGACTTATCGCAATTCTGAAAAACCCACAAAAGATCCTTGACATTATTACCGATGAGCTTACAACTCTAAGGGAAAAATTCGGTGATAAAAGAATGACAAAAATTTACAAACAAAAAATCGGCGAATTTTCAGAAGAAGACCTGATTCCTAAAGAGGAAACTCTGGTTACAATTACCAAGACTGGTTACATCAAAAGAGTTCCAAGAAGCACCTACAAAGCACAGCGCAGGGGCGGTAAGGGTGTTGTTGGAATGACAACAAAAGAAGAAGACGAGATTTCACATTTAGTTTCCGCTTCGACGCACGATACGCTCTTGTTCTTCACCAATAAAGGGAAGGTCTACGGTACCAAAGTGTGGGATGTCCAGGAGGCGAGTAGGCAGGCAAAAGGACAGGCAATTGTAAATATCCTGAACATCGAACAGGGTGAAGAGGTTATGTCGTTTTTACCAACTAGTGAGGTTGGGAAAAATCTGGTTATTGCTTCTGCAAAGGGTATTGTTAAAAAGACGGAAGTAGCTGAATTTAAAAATATTAGAGCATCCGGAATTATCGCTATTCGACTCGATTCCGATGACTCAGTTGTTACTGTCAAAGAAACAACTGGCGACGACCACATTCTATTAATTACTAAAAAGGGGAAATCAATTCGTTTTCCGGAAAGTAACACGCGGGCAATGGGAAGAGCGACATCGGGAATGCGTGGAATAAGACTTGATCAAAACGATCGTGTCATCGGAATGGAAATCTTTCCAGAAAAACACGCCGAGCATAACGACAAACGCAAAAAATCTTTTAGAGATCTTTTAACCGTTTCGGAAAACGGGCTAGGTAAAAGAACACCACTTCATCTTTTTCCCATTCAAAAAAGAGCAGGGAAGGGTGTCAAAGCGGCTGTTGTTAACACAAAAACTGGAGACCTGACAGGCGAAGTTATCGTCAACGAAAAAATCGAACAAATTATAATTACCTCGAAATTTGGACAGGTGATAAAACTTCCAATTAAAAATATTCCACAAATGGGCCGTTCAACGCAGGGTGTAATTTTGATGCGCTTCTCTGATAAATCTGACGGTGTTGCAGCAATCGCCACACTGGCCAAAGATGGCGAGCAAGAAGAAGAAAGCAGGACCTCAAAAGTACCAGAAAAAGAGAAAAACAAACTGTCAGATTAAATCCCGTGGCGGTTTACCAAAAAGCCGTCAATTTTATTTGTTATATTTGTGGGTCAAACGTTAATTTCCGCCCTTTCCGTGAAACGCTTCGTAAACATCTTTGAGGTGCTTGTGGGTTACATGAGTATAAATTTGCGTCGTTTGGATGTTTTTATGCCCTAACATCTCCTGAACCGATCTAATGTCAGCACCGGCCATAAGCAGATCTGTCGCAAAACTATGCCTCATAACATGCGGTGTCGCATCAACCGGCAAGTGAACCTTACGGACATATTTTTTAATCATCCGCTGAATTGAACGGACAGAAAGCCGCATTTTTTCATCGGGGGTTGTCGGATCTGGTTCACCCTGGTGTCTGATAAAAAGTGGCGCATAATCATCAGGACGCGCTTGTAAATACTGTTCTATCCAATCAGCCGCACGCCTTGATAAAAACACAACTCTTCCACGGCCGCCTTTTCCGACAACCCCAAACTCACGCCTGTCGAGACTGATCATATCTCGATTTAACTTGCAAAGTTCTGAGACACGCAAACCTGTCGAATACAAAAGCTCAAGAATTGCCTTATCGCGCTTTCCGGCCAAGTTTGAAAGAGTCGGCGCGTTCAAAAGTCGCTCAACTTGTTCACCATTTAAAAACTTTACCTGCCGCTCGGTAATTTTCGGAAGTTCTATCTTGTCGGCCGCCATCACCTCAAAATCATTTTTTGTCAACCATCGTAAAAACGACCGTAGGGCAATTGCATGGTATCCCTGGGTTTTGCGGCTCATCGTTCCTTGTCCCTTGTATCCAGGAAGTCTTGAGAGGTGAACTCGAAATTGCCTAATAATTTCCGGGTTAATATCTTTCAAAGTCATTCTAATTTTCTCTTCTGTAAGCCAATTAATAAATCTATTAAGGTAATGTTTATAATTTCTTATCGTTAGGGGAGAGGAACCCTTCTCGACCTCAAGGTATTCAAGAAATTTTTCAACTTCGTTGGCTATTTCTGATGATTTTTTGGCGGCAGGCATCAATCTGGTTAAATATTAAAATATAAGAAGGCGTGTGTCAATATCATTGTGCGACATTACTATATTTTTCATCTACCTAAAATATGGTCTGCCAAAACGAAATATGCCTGAACCATTTTAGGCTGGCTCTTAAAATCAGAACTGTTTACACCCAAATTAGCAAGTCCTTTGGATTGAGCTCTATTAATAGTAAGCAGATTATCCTGTTTTGAAACATAGCCTTCATTCCAAGGTTGTGGAAATAATATGCAAATTATGCCCATACTTGCCAATATTTCAGTTTCTTCCTGAGCGTCGTCAAAATGATATTTTGAATACTTTGGAACAGTTTCGTATTTGTACTGCGAACTGATTTTTTTACCTTTTTGCATATGTATTAATCTCGCGTCAACCCAAGGCATCTGCTGTTTATAACAGTCTAATGTCGATTCAACGATTTCGTCGCTTCCCGGTCTGGCCGTAATTCTATGCAGATCTACCTCCGACCTGCTTAAAAACATTGATAAAATAGCTGAACCTGGAGACGGCTGATAATTACGCATCTCATTTGGATCATTCCAGCATTTGATAGCCATCGCCAAAGGGTCTTTATAACCAAGCTCTTTGAACCAAAGAACCATAATATATCTGTCTTTAAGATCGGATAACACTTTATTACTATTTGTAATTTTGTTGTAGATTCGCAATGCTGTAACTTCAGAAAGCAAATCTGTACTGTCAACATCTGTTGAAACACCATTTTTCTTTAATACGCGATTAACTTCTGTAAGCTTATCGATAATTTCTATTTCTTTATGCGAATAACTAGAGCTTTCGACTTTCATTTTTATATTTTTTTGGATTTTATAATTAAATATTAATAATAACAATTAGCCAAAAAAGCGGCTTCACCAAATCGATTTTAAGGCCTGTTATTTATTAAAGACGACCAATTAATCATCTTACTATTATGCATAATATGCCGTATTTACGGCATTTTCCGCACATATCACGAAATCAAATAAAAAAGTGGGGGAGACGAAGGTTGTTAAAATTTTGTTCGGCTTATTTTTGGTTTTTATATTTGAAGGACATACCATAAGTAGAGAAGAAAATTAAATTTAATAATAAGTTATAAAAGATTAATAAATAATCTTTGCGAAAAAGACGGGAAAAACACACTCTATCCCCATGTATGCGTATTTACGTCGTAAAAGTTATATTGTGCGACACTATATATACGCGGGTTCCTTCTGCTCTTCTTAACAAACTTATCCACTTTCTAAAAATAACGACCGATGTTAGAAGTAGTAAGGGATTTCTACTGTCACTCTCCGCCGACAAAGCCTCTTACTAGAATACAAACAACAAGCCCATCAACACGTTTAATTACACAAAGTCACTTTACTCTACCTCAAGAGTCCTCAATCTATGCAAAATTAAATATGAAGTTATCCACAATTAGGTTTGATAGTCACGTCTTTAGAGAAACAACCTTGTATATCAAACTATATCACATATAGCTTCTATCAAGGTGATCGTCAGAAAAAAGCGAGCAAGATCTTCAGGTTATTTTCGATTGATTGTCATATCTTATAATAATGTGAAAATAACTTTTATTATCCGTGAAAAATGTACCGCTCAAACAATAGCCTATAATAAAATAGTGTTGTCTCTTCTCTCTCCCCTCCCTTGGTGTATCAGTATAATTTTAAACGTAACAAATCAAAAAATGTTTTTTAATATCCGCTCCAGCTTGTAGATAGCAACATTACAATAAACACAACCGTGCCAACCATAAGGTATTCTCTAACGGTTTGTGAAAAAAGTCTCCCCTCAATTTCACTTTGTCCCAAACCCATTACGATATAAAAAAATATTGTTAAGAAAAGCGACCCGACAATTACACTAACCGGCCAAAAAAACAGCACAATTGAAACTTGCGCTTGTAATAGTGACGCTACTAATGCCATGTTGACGGCTTTTGGATTCATATTACTTTCCAAAGTAGTCGTCCAAAAACCTTGAAGATATAACGGAAAAGTCAGAACAAAAACCAATGGGCCAATTATTAGATAAGACAGTCTTAGAGAAATAATCCCATCTAGAGTCAAGAAAAAAGCAATCAAAGTAAGTAAAAAGCCGACACCTTTAGCGGCGCGATAAAGTGCAATTGTTTTCAAATATGAAACCGAGTAAACATTTGCTGTAAGAAAAAGCGCATATATCGACACGCCATAAAAGATTGAAACGAAAGTCGTTACCCACAGCGATTTGGGAAGCAAAAACCAAAAGACAGCCGAACCGATCGAGTAGTACAAAGGAAGAACTAAAATTAAAAATGAAATTTTGCTTTTTAATCCCTCTCGAAGCGACCACCAAAAAAGGATGACCAAGAGTACTCCCAGTAAAGCTATGCAAATAAATTTATATGTCTGATTTTCCAACAATTGTACAGTAATAAGGGTCGCGGTTAAAATTGCGGAGCTTATGATGAAGCGTTTTCTTTTATCCATAAAGAAAAATATTCTCTCATACTACAAAGTGGCCAACAACTCGCCACTTACATTAACATTCGTGTAAACATTTTGCACGTCATCTTGTTCTTCCATTTTTTTTATCAAATCAAAAATCTTTTTTGCTTTTCCGATCTCTGTGATGTCTAAAAAAGTTTTCGCTTTTTTAATTAGTTGAGTACTAACCACAGAATATCCTTTAGAGGAAATCGCATCTTTTAATTGCGCCGTCTTATCAAAAGGAACGTATAAAATCAACTCATCACCGACTTCTTCGTAGTCGTCTATTCCCAAGTCAATCAGGTCAAGAAGTTGAGTTTCTGGACTTTCCGATTTTTTAACCTTAATCATCCCTATACTTTCAAAGTTAAAAGATACCGAACCTGGACCGGCCATGCTACCCCCTCCCCTTTCAAAAATATTTTTAATTTCTTGAGCAGTTCTGTTTTTGTTATCTGTTGTTGCTTCAATCAAAAAGGAAACTCCGAAAGGTCCATAACCTTCGTAGACATATTCTTCTAAATTACTGGCTTCGGTTGAAGCTTTTGAAATTGCCCTCTCGATATTTTCTTTAGGAAGGTTATCGGCCCGCGCAGCTTCGATAGCCATTCGCAGCTTGTAATTTGCGGTAGGATCGGTTCCTCCACCTGCCTTTACTGCCATCGAAATTGACCTAGCGTGTTTAGAAAAGATCTTACCTTTCTGTGAATCCTTAAGCTCCTTGGCCCTTTTAATTGTTGCAAAATGTGAGTGGCCCGACATAATTAAATAATTCCTCGAGTGTAATTATACTAGCTAATCTGACTAACTTAAAGGGTAAAATTAGAAAATTGAGCGTCTTGGTTTTACTAATACGTATTTAATCGTCACTACAAATTAGCACATCAATCACGAAGGTTTTTGCCGAACAATAAGTTATTGACAAGAAAAATTCGAACAATATACTTACATGTAAGATAAAAATTAATGAATCAATCCCTTGCCCAAAAAGCTGTAAATTTTGCACTACTTGGCAACTGGAAAAATGCCAGAGACACCAATAAGTTGATCCTACAGGATTCCCCACATGACATTGAAGCGCTCAATAGACTATCCAAAGCATATTTTGAACTTGGAAATATCTCCTCCGCAAAATCTTCAATTAAAAAAACTTTGAAACTTGATCCCTATAATCAAATTGCCCTTAAATGTTGGGAGAAATGGAAAAACGTCAAAAAAGCTGACAAAAATCCATCTGGAAAAATGTCGGCAGAACTTTTTTTGGAGGAACCCGGGAAAACCAAAATTGTGCGATTAATTCATCCTTGTGACAAACCGGTGATCGCAAAACTTGATTGTGGTGACATCGTTTACGAAAACATCAAGGGTCAACGCATCTCCATCGTTACCGATTCGGACACATATATTGGAAAACTCCCAGATGACATTTCAATCCGCATCAAAAAACTAATAAGGCTTGGGTATAAATACACTTTTTCGATTAAATCCGTTTCGAATAACGAAATCAAAGTCTTTATCAGAGAAGCGGATCGCCCAGAACATTTTCAAAACCAACCTTCATTTTCTTCAGAAAAAATCGACTATAACCCCTACACCGCCCCAGAATTAATTCATGAAAAACCAACCATTGTCTCAAACGAGGATGACGAGAGTGAAACACAAGGTAGCGATAGCCAGCAGTTTAGTAACGGAATTGAAAGCTAGCGCTTTAAAGTGATCTTAAGTAGCTCTCGGAGATACTTACCCGTGCTTCTTTAGCAACCATTTCCTCATATTCGACCCGACAACCAAACACTCTTCCAACATCTTCGATAAACTTTTTATCATCGCCAAAAACGGCACAGCCACTGCTAACAACATCTTTTCCAGACGTGCCCTCAACTACCCTTCCACCCATGATTTTTATTACGTCGTACAAATATTCAGGCAGATCTGAACTATTTCCTATTTCCAACCTAACATTAACAATTTGGTCAAGACTCATATCTTGGGAAAAATCAAATTCCAACTTGTCAAAAATACTATCCGATAATTCAAAAAAACCATCGTCAGTTGTATCAGTAACAATCGCCCGGTAATCTTTCAAATCTTTTGTGCTTGTATTTCCGCCGCTTTTGATGCTCTCGTATAACAAATTTACTAACGAAAATAAATTCCGTCGCTTCGGACACGAAAAAGTACTTGTGCCAACGCTTTCACCGTTAAAACTAATCTTTCTACAATCAACCACCAGATGTATCGGGATATGAAAATTTTTCATAATCGTTTTTTTAACTAAGTCATCCGCTTTTTTTTCGTTCTCTCCCAAGTCGTACACGTTTTTTAGTTGATACTTTCCATACCCACCTGCGGTATTAACCATCAAATTTCCAGGAACTTTTACTAACAATAAATCATTAACAGATGGGTCAAACCCTGCAAAAACCAACCCGTCCCGGTAGACGATAACCGTATTGATGGGTTTACCGATACCGACACTTTTTCGAATACTCAAAACGATTGTTACCACAAAGACAATGAAAACCAAAAATAAACCAATACCGAAGCCAATAATGGTTTTCTTTAAAGGAAATTTTTGAAAATTGCGAACTCTTTTGAATTTTTTCGCCCGACGCCGGCTGCCTCTGATCACGTTTTCAGTCTAAAGCAAACGAAGTACGATAGTAAAGAGTCTCTATATCAAGAGGCTAAGCTTCGCCAAAGCAGAATTTAAATCGGCTGGAAGCGAAGAATTTAAAGACATCGCTTTACCGCTTCCAGGATTTTTAAACCCGATTACCCCTGCATGGAGAAAAAGCCTTGGACACCAAAGTCTATCCTTTCGAGATGTTTTTCTCCCGGCATAAAATAGGTCTGAAACAATCGGGTGGTTAATTGACTTTAAGTGTACTCGAATCTGGTGAGTCCTACCGGTTTTTGGCAGAAGCTCTAATAAGCTATACATATTTTTTTGCTTATCTAAATACGATGCAGTAACACAGTATTCTGTCAAGGAAGCTTTACCGGAAGGTAAAACACCAAATCTTTCCCTGTTCCACGGAAGTCTTCCGACTGGTTCAGAAATTACCCCCTCCATATCATTAAACTTACCATGAACCAAAGCAGAATAGGTTTTTTTAACTAACCTCTCTTTAAATTGGCTTTGCAAGCCGTCAAAAGCCGCTTCGTTTTTTGCAATGAGCAAAAGCCCACTCGTTTCCTTATCCAAGCGGTGGACAATTCCAGACCTTTTCTCGATCGACTGCGAAATCGGATAGTTGTAATTCTCTTTCAACCAATTTTGCAGAATTGGGTTTCCGTGAGCCGTCTTTGCATCATTGACAACCCAGCCGGAAGGTTTATCCAAAACAAGTACGTCGTCGTCTTGGTAAATGACCTTTGGGGTTTCCATGAAGATAGTTTAACGCGAAAGTATATTTCCCGCTATTCCCGTTTAGCCTGACATTTTGTACAAAGTGTTGCCTCGGGATATGCCATTAACCTTTCGGTATCAATCATATTCCCACAGTCCTCACAGATACCATACTTCCCTACCTTAACCCGGGTTAATGCTTTTCTGGTTTGTATAATCTGTCGATCAATTTGTTCCTTTATTGCCGATGTACGTGCGTGTCCGAATTGTTCTTCAGCATCTGCGTCCGGGGAAGCATTGTCTAAAAGCCGTGACTTATTCCTAAACGGATCCTCCCTCACTATATCGTTTTTACGAGACTCAAGTTTCTTAAGGCTGGTTCTTAAAAACCTCCCAATAGGAGCAACGAGATTTGATGGAAAGCGCAATGTTTGAGTTTTGTCTTTAGTCTTCATTATTTTTCCCCCAATATGAATATATTAAGAAATGCTGAAAAGGAAATCAATCCTGAAATAAAGATGTCGTATTCTGTCAAAAACAAAGTATAATCGGGTTTAACAATCGAAACAACTGAACGAAACAAAAAGACTACGCCCAAGGTAAAGAGGCCAGAAAAACCTCTCTTGCCCGACTTATACCAAATAAATGTTTTATAATATCTTCTGACAGAAAAGTAAACCAGGCATGAAAGCGCCAATGATAGATAAAACAAAAACAGGTCAAGACTCCAATCGTTAATAAAAAATAAAGCAGAAGGAATCAGAGATATCGCCAAGGCAATTGTTAAGCTATCAAGTCCTTCGTAAAATTTAATTTTCGACTTTGAATAACCTATAATATAACCGATTACGATCGCAATAAAAAGAATCCAAAAACGATAAGTGCTTGCAAACCCCGAAAGGAAAAAGCCCAGTGCAAACGAAATGAGTACGATAAAGCCGACAGAAAAAATTTGACTCGGCATGTAATCGTCCTTGAGATTTTTCCAAAATATAAAAAGAAAGGTCAAACCGCAAAAAACAGAAACTAAAACGGTCAGAAGTACACTTTCCATAATATCTATGATATTAGCACAATTGATCTTTACATTTACCTATGTTTGACATTATAAAGTGTTATTTACTATGATAAGACTTGTGCTCGAGACACCACATGTAATAGTCGCGGCGGCAATTGCCGTCAAAACCGGAAATCCCTTTCTGGCAGTATCGCTGTCTTTCTTTTCCCATTTCGTTTTAGACGAGGTTCCACATTGGAACCCACACATCACAAACCAACAGGCGGAAGTTAAAACTATCGACTCAAAAAGTTTAAAGATAATTATTGCCGATTCCACCCTAGCCTTAGTTTTAGGCAGTATCATCGCAGCGTCGTTTCTGCCCAATGTCAAACAAACAATTCTTGTTCTAGCTTGCTGCTTTGCCTCTGTACTGCCCGATCTGATTGAAGCGCCTTATATTTTCCTTAATTACAAAAAGCCGTGGATGAAAAAAATATTATTCTTTCAAAAAAATCATCAATTCAACACCAACGTCTTTCTTGGATTTGCAACACAAATTGTAGTAATTGTAGCTTCTATCTTGTGGATGACAACAGCCTAACACCTGTTTGAGCCGTTCCAGTTAAAGAGAAAGCCACTTTCCATTTTTCTGGACCAGTCTTTGATCAAACCATAATTGCCCGTCGGTGCGCAGATCGTAGATCATATCCCAGTGCAGGTTCGATTTATTTTTACTTAAAGTCTCTTTGTATCCCCTACCGAGGGCAATATGAATTGTTCCGCCAATTTTTTCGTCAAAAAGAATATCTTTTGTAAACTTTGTAATAGAAAAATTATTTCCAATTCCAAGCTCGCCAATATATCTAGCTCCCCGATCCATGTTCAAAATTCTGTTCAGATCGCTTTCGTTTTTTGAGGCTGTAGCTTTAACAACCTTGCCATTCTTAAATACCAGGCTGACATTTTGAAATTCACGTCCCATGTAAAGGGCTGGAAAACTATATCTAATGTAGCCTTCTGCAGAATCTTCTACAGCCGATGTAAAGACCTCACCGTCAGGCATATTAAATTCTCCGCCGGCATTTTCAGACTTCCGACCCTTTATTGAAATTGTCAGATCAGTTTGTCGACCAACAATTCTCACTGTTTTAGTAACATCAACAAGTTTGCGTAATTTTTCCTGCTCGAGCCATTTTTTCTTCCAATCAACGTCGTTAATTGCACCAAAGACAAAATCCTCGTATTCGGAAAGCGACATGTCCGCCTCTTGTGCCTGCGCATCAGTAGGAAAGCGGGTAATCACCCAACGGGTGTGCTCAACGCGGTAATTAGAAATTGGCTCCAACACTTTGATCCGCTGCGAAATTTTATCTGCATCAACGTTTGACAGTGCCTTGGTGTTTACGGGGGCTGCGATGCGAATGTAGCAATCAGTCTGTTTAATCTCTTCGAAATCTAACTTTGGAAAAAAATGAAGCTGGTTGTCATTGGCGTTTTTGAAAAAATACTCGCCGAATTCGTAAGCATCGAATTTTGTCGCGACATCAATGGCACCGTTTTTAATACACAACTTGTAGATTTCAAAGATCAACGGCTTTGAAATTATGTCTCCCGAAATTATTACACTGTCACCTTTTTTAACTTTTGCACTGTGATTAACCAAAATATCGGCTTGTTTTTGTATCCGAGGATCGACCATACTTGTATATCGAGTATAGTATCTCGAATATCGAGAAAAATACAGTGGAATTTGGTAAAATAGGAACTACCTACAAAAATTCAAAGAATTTTTGAAAGGAGAAACAGTGAAGTGCTATGAATTGTGAGGTAAGTCGAACAATTCAAAAAAACAAAACTTGTTTCGACGCGCCGAGGTGGCGGAATGGCAGACGCGCAGGTCTCAAAAACCTGTAAGCATAACAGCTTGTGGAGGTTCGACTCCTCTTCTCGGCACAAAGTGACAAAGATGATGTAAGTTGATATAAGATAGATTATGAGGAAAATTCTACTAATATGCCTCTTACTTTTTACAACTGTAGTAGTTGCTTTGTTTATTTCTACTAAGAGAGATAATAAATCAGGTTCTTACACATCTAAAGACGAATGTGAGAAAAAAACTGGAAAGCAATGCTATCTTTTTCAGGGTTTATGTCAGGTTGGCGTAGCACAAAACCAGAATGAAGCGAAAGCAAATGAAAAGTTTTTGAGGGAGTGCACTAAGAAAATAGGAACATGGCAACCGAGAGAAACAGCTTCGGAGGCGTCAAACTACACTTCTGACCTTAAAACATACCGCAACGAAGAATTTGGATTTGAGTTTAAATATAATCCTACTGATTATGGCGAACTCTTAACTGATATAGAGCCCAAACGCAATTTTAATGAAACGGGTACTGGCGAAGTTGGACTAGAAGTGTATTTTTTCGATAGTTTCTCAAAATTCAATTGGTTTATGAATAATGGCTCTTTTTCGGAAACATTAAGATACGATAACGCAACGAATAAGTGGGTTGTCAAACTAGCCGGTGAAAACGCAACAAAAGAAGATATATATTGTCCATCAGAGGTTAAAACTAAGTCACAAAAACTTCCATTCTATGTCATAGGCGACTCAAGGTCTGGTCGAGCCAATGATTTTGGTTATGTGGTTGATAAAGGAATTATCGTTATACGGAATTCGTATCCATCTGAAGTTCATCAAGATATCCTGTTTGATAATCCTCAAAAAGTTAAAAAGGTCAACCCTGGGTGTATATCGAATTAATCTCTGCAAGGTGGTTATTTAATAAAGTTAGTCGTGAAGATAGAAGTTCGGCTTCATTTGAAGTATCATTGAAGTAGTTGAAAAGGTTCGAGTATAGTACCGTACTCGGCACACAAGGAGATCAGATGGGTATGCGCGAGCCGCGAATGGCCGCGCGGCAAGCGCATTGTGCGGTGGATTCGAGCAAAACTCAATCCGTTTATTCTGCAGTAAGAAGTTCGAGCCGACTTTTTGCGAGGCTGAAAGCCGAGCTTAAAGATATTGCGGCGGTTGGATGGCGGCAACCGCCGCTCCTTTGAAATACGTTCAAATTTGAATATATGTAGAGCACAAAGTACAAATTTGATATTGTCTGACACAGATTAATGAAGTATAAGTCGATATTTATTGGATTAACTTTGTATTTATTGTTAGCAGTTGCTTCTTCTTCGGTAAATATTGCTAGCAACTCTTACAAAAATTATTATTATTATTTCGGTTTCCCTGGTCATGTAGTAGCTAAGTTAGTACCTACATCCTTTTGTCCATATCCAACTTGTGCAGAAAAACCGGTTAAGTATTCAGTCGCTCTCGAATTCAATAATTTGCCCTATCTTGTTTACCAAATACTATCAAATATAATTACATTGGCTCTGTGCATCAAATCTGCTTCATATATAAATAAGCGGTACTACATAAGAGGTTTGACACTTTTGGTATTCGTAGTCATATCTGGAACCCTGCTCATGATATCCCAATAGGTAAGTTTTCACCTGAGTGGTTATTAAGAATTTCAGGCTGCGAGACTTGAAATTTAGCCTCACCTGACGTCTCATTAAACAATTTGAAAAGGTCGACTACTGTATCGTGCTCGACACCAGGCAATACCTTTTATAGATTAAATTTTAGTCTAAACAAATTATGACACCATCATTGGAACAAATCTTTGAAAACCGACGTGACCTGGCTGACGACGCTGCCGATATTGAGGATATGAGTTATTCGCATCTAGTTGTAAAGTCGGGCACTAGACTTGACCTATACAATTTAGGCAACAAAAGAGTACGCGTCGGCATTGTTAACGCGACAAAACATTCTCACGTCATTACAGCTTTGGATACAAAGGAAACTTTCCGTGTAGAAAACGACGAGGATGTATATGAATCAGACGTACAAAAATAAACCTAACTGTGCTTGCTATCTCTTCCGTAGAATTTGATTCTGTCACCCTTAAAGTAGAGTTTTATGTTTCCAATGGGGCCGTTTCTGTGTTTTGCAATATCAAGCTGGAAATTTTCCAGATTGTCTTCATCTTCACGCCATAAAAACATGACAACGTCGGCATCCTGTTCAATCGACCCCGATTCACGAAGGTCGGACAGTTGCGGTCGTTTGGGTCCTCCACGCTGTTCCACCGCTCTTGATAGCTGTGATATGGTCAGGACGGGTACTTTAAGCTCTCTCGCCAAATTCTTAAGACCTTGTGATATTTCAGAGACTTCTTGAACTCGGTTTTCCAATTGCCTTGAACGGGCCAGCTGGAGATAGTCGACAATAATTAGATCGAGCCCGTGTTCAACTTGTAATCTTCTGGCCTTCGTCCGCATCTCCAAAATCGATAGTGCCGGAGTGTCGTCAATATAAATTGGAGCTTCGGCCAAGACACCCATCGCGTTAGAAAGCGAAGTAAAATCCGTTTCAGAAAGTTTCCCTGTTTTTAATTTCCATGCATCTATATCAGCTTGAGAAACCAAAAGCCTATCTACCAGTTCTTCCTTGCTCATTTCAAGCGAGAAAAAACCCACATTTTTTTTATATTTGACGGCAACGTTTTGTGCAATATTTAAAGCAAGTGATGTCTTTCCAACACCCGGTCTTGCAGCTAAAATTATCAAATTAGATTCTTGAAACCCCGCAAGACTATCGTCTAAATCCTTATACCCTGTAGGAACCCCCCTCAATCCATCTGCACGTTTATGGAGTTCATCAAGTCTGTCAAAACTTTCTTCTAAAGCACTACGAACAGAAGTAAACGATTTCGCCAAATGTTTTTGCGAAAGTGAAAATATTTCAGATTCCGCCCGGTCTAATAAATCTTCAGCCGAAACACTTTCATCAAACGACATTTCAGTAAGGCGGGATGAAGCGGTCAAAAGTTGTCTTTTTGTAGCCAGATTTTTGACAATTCTCCCGTAATGCTCAACATGCGCCGCCGTTGGAACCTGGGCTGTAAGCTCCGCAAGATATGAAGCTCCACCAATGTTTTTAAGAACTTTTCTCTTTCGTAACTTTTCCGTCACCGTCAACGTGTCAATCGGAACGCGGTCTTCGTACAACGAGACCATAGCCTCATAAACATTTTTGTTGCGGTCTTCATAAAAATCGCCCGATGTCAAAAACTCCGCGACGGAGATAATTGCATCTTTATCCAAAAGCATCGCGCCTAAAACGGAAGTTTCAGCTTCACCAGAATGCGGAGGTACTTTGGGGTTGATTTTAGAAGTATCAGATATCATGTAACTAAATTAATTAACTAAGAAGGCAACTCTGCTTTTTTCAAAACTGTTGATTTATACTTACTAATATCTAATTTTAAAACAATTTTCAATAACAAAATGACTAAAAAGATGAAGAGGTTGGCAACTCCTTTCAAAATTGGTCACCTGATTATTGGGAATTGAATAGATTAATCAGATATTAAAATCAGAAGTTAACCCATCAACGTTTCTCCAATAATATTACTTTCTGTTGCTCGTAGTTAATCAACTCTTTTTTAATATTCAACTTATCCGTCTTGTCAACCTCAACTCCAAATTCCTTTAAAAAATCGTCAACCGGAGCAATCTTCGAGGCAATCTCTTCTTTCATTCCTGGGACACGATAATGCATTGGAATAATAAATGGCGATTCAAACCCTTTTGCAATCTCGGAAGCCTCTTTGGCACCGATGGTAAAAAAACCACCAACCGGAAGCATCAAGACATCAACGTCACTGATTGTTTCTGTAACTTTATCGGTCAGTTTATGGCCCAAATCACCTAAATGTGCAAGCCTGATTCCGTCGATTTCAAATACAAAAACGGTATTTTTACCCCTTACTTTTCCTCCCTCACTATCATGATCAACCTCAATTCCAATAACCGAAACGTCCATAACTTCATACTCTCCGGGAGAGTTGATAACCATTTTGACACCGCTAACTAGTTCAAGGTGATTATGATCGCTGTGATTGTGAGATACGGTAACGATATCGGCTTCATTTTTGGGAAACTTAAGACCAAGCATTTGCGGATCAAAAGGATCTGTAATTACAGAAGTGTTTTTCCCTTTTAGTTTAAACGACGAATGGCCCAAATATACTATATCCATATTGTTCTGAATCGCATCAATGACATCCTAGCAAAAGGTGTTAAACTTGACAAGGACAAATCAGTAAAATATAGTTGACAAGGTCCTAGTCATCCTCCTATAGGATGAGTTTCTCTATAGACATGGTTTTAGGCAAAGTGGCAATAAAATACCACGGGCTAAAGCCCATGGTATTTTGTCGACAAGATTGGATTCTTGCTTCATCCACGGACTAAAGTCCGTGGATTTCGCAGATGAATTCAATAAAACATCATGCGTAAAGAGGTGCTATTCGCAATTTTTTTCGGTTTGTTTATCGGATTGATTTTTGCATTCGGTATTTTCCGCGTCAACTCGGCAATGAAGAGTAAAGATTCTGTGGCCAACCCCGACACCAATAATGCAGACACCAGCTCTTCCAAGACAAACGATCTAAAAACGCTCACGCTTCTCAAACCTGCCGATAACTCAGCCGTTGCCAGTGACATCATTCAGGTCTCTGGAATTACCCACGCCCAAAGTTACATTGTCACAACCGGTGGAACAAGCGATACTGTTCAAAAAAGCAAAATTGATGGCTCGTTTGAATTTGATTACGAAATCGACCCATCGGTGAACTATCTTAATATCACTTCTGTAACCGCCGACAACCAAAGAGTCTCAACCAGTCTTGAAGTTGCCTACTCTTCGGAAATTGCAAACCCTAATAAAGATCAAGAAGTAAATGACACAAAAGATTCAGCAGACCAAAAACTAGAAGCAACACAAAACAGGATTGAATTTTTCCAAGGAACGGTTACTGACCTGACTGAAAGCGGCGTTCAACTGAAAGACAAAAATGGCGACATTGAACAGGTTTCTTATTCTGTCGCGTCAACAAGCTTCGCAAAGTTTGGTGTAAAAACTTCAAAAATTTCCGCGGTTGACATTGCAATCGGAGATTTTATTCTTGCAATGGGGCATATCAAGGCAAACAGTCTGCTCGAAGCAGTTAGAATTGTTGTAACACAACCGCAAACACCACTCGAAGTAAAAATTTTCTACGGAACCGTTATCGAGAAAAACAAGGCCGATTTCGGAATTGACGAAAAAGATTCAGGTAAGGTTTCGCTTAACATCAACAACAACACAAATACCTATACTGGAGACGTTTCTGTCCCTACAAAAAGCCGCTATACAAACGTTTCCGAAGGCGACACCGTAATCGGCACTTACACAACGGAAAAAGACGTTAATTCTGCAAGAAAGATTTACATCCTCCCATCCCCCACACCAACACCTGAGTCGTAAATCAAAATTGAAAAAACTTGACTTTTAAACGATAAATATAATATTGTGTGAGAAAAGTTAACCCTCCAAACCGGTGGTTTTTTAGTTTAAAAAATCAACAAGGTCAGACTCGATAACCCAGCCAAGGCTGGGTTTTTTAGTGGGTGTAGCTTAACGGTTAAAGCTTTGGCCTGTGAAACCAAAGATGAAGGTTCAACTCCCTTCACCTACCCATATGGAAAACGTAAATTACAAAATAATTGATACTGCTGGACAAAAAACAGCAGTAGTTTTATATTCCAAAAACCCAAAATCCCAGTCATTACGTGCGAAAAGAATAATGGCAGAAGACAAGTCAATTGAACAAGTGGCATTTTTACAAAAAGATTCAAATAGTAAATATTACTCCCTTGTAATGATGGGAAATGAATTAAGTATCAACGGAACTCTTGCTGGAATTTATCTGACATCCGAAATGACTAAAAATCCTAACGTAAAACTTAGAACTTCTGGTATCAACGAAGTAGTAAGCGGTATTGCAACACAAAGAAGTGTATCAGTCAAGCTACCCAAATGTATTTTTATAAAAAAAATTAATAATGTATTTCTTCTTAAAGGAATTGTTTATGAAATACGTAACAAAATAAACAACACCAATGAGTTTTATCTGAAAAACAATCTAAAAACTCTTGCAATAAAATATAAATCCTATGCTGCTGGAATTATTTATCTGGAAAATTCAAGAATAGTACCGTGTATCTACGTAGTTAAAACAGACTCTCTAGTTTGGGAAAATGCTTGCGGATCAGGATCCTTATCAGCCACAATTTTTACAGGACACAAAAGAATCTTACAACCTTCCGGCGACTTTATTAATATTTTGACAGGCTCAAAATATTTTACTATCAAAACGTCTGCAAAAATCGTAAAATAACAATATGACAAAATACAAAATACAATCACTAAAAGGATTTAGGGATTTCTTGCCTTCGGAGGCAAGAAAACGCGCGTGGCTCAAAAGTGAGATGATAAAAATTTTTGAAAAATGGGGTTACGAGCCATTAGAAACCCCAACACTTGAGCCAATTGAACTTTTTGAGGGACAGATCGGCGAAGACGAAAAACTTTACTACAAATTCAAAGATCAGGGTGACCGTGAAGTTGTCATGCGCTACGATCAAACGGTCCCAACATGCAGGGTTGTCGGACAATACTATGACCAGCTGACGTTTCCATTCAGACGCTATCAAATTCAAAACGCATATAGAGCAGAGAAACCGCAAAAAGGGCGTTACCGTGAGTTTACGCAAGCCGACGTTGACATCTTCGGTATTGAATCACCAACGGCAGATGCCGAATGCATTGCCTTAAGTATTGAACTTTATAGATCTCTCGGGTTTAAAAACGCCGCTGCGCTTATCAATAATCGTGATCTGTTGGAAGGAATTCCCTACCCCGTTATCGCAGCAATCGACAAGATGAAAAAAATAGGAAAAGACGGAGTGATAACAGAAATCGTCCAAAAAGGTTTTGAAAAAGAAGAAGCGGCAAGGTTTTTTGATAAAGTTGAAAATTTAAAACCCGACGAAACGCTTAAAATTATCTTCGAGTATTTAGAAAACGCCGGGGTTTCTTCAGACAATTATAAATTCGAGCCTACCTTGGCAAGATCATTTTCCTACTCACAAGGCCCCATCTGGGAAATGACTGTCCCAGAATATTCAACCGCCTCTTTTGGCGGGTCGGTCGGGGGCGGCGAACGCTATGATTCGATGGCAGAAAAAATCACCGGCAAAAAAATCTTCGCAACGGGAATCGCTTTCGGTTTTGACAGAACATTAGAGGCACTTGAGTTCAATGGGCTTATCCCCAATCTCGAACCTATCACAAAAATATTAGTTACAGTGTTTTCGCCCGATTTATATAACAATTCACTTAACCTAAGTCTTAAAATAAGGGCGCAAGGAATTAACTGTGAACTCTATCCCGACCCCCAAGTAAAATTGGAAAAACAACTCAAATATGCCGACAAAAAAGAAATTCCGTATGTTGCGATTCTGGGTCCCGAAGAAGTTGCATCAGATACTGTGACAATAAAAAACCTTAATACTCAATCACAAAAAAAAGTCTTCAGTAACGGAATAGCTTCAATTATAAACAAATAGGTTTAATTATTTCGATTAAGAAATTATGGATCAATGTAGATTCTTACTTTTTTCTTTCTACCTCTTGCCTTATACCTCATGCCTAAGCAATAATTAACTGTGAGCAAAGACCGTCTTAAATCATACACACTCCTTCTGGTTGTCGCAGCCATTTGGGGTATTGCCGGGCCTGTAATCAAATACACGCTACCCAACTTTCCGCCGATGGTTTTTTTAACCTACCGTTTTTTCATTTCGACGCTTTTAATGCTTCCAATCGTCTGGGTTTTTAAACCGAAATTTCTTTACTCCAAAAGGGAGATTGTCATGCTCACGGCAGCCGGGCTTTTAGGATCAACCTTAAACCTCGGACTACTTTTCTTAGGCATCGAAAAAACAACTGTCCTTGACGCCATCATAATTGGAAATACTGCGCCGATCTTTGTCGTAATCGGAGGAATGTATTTCTTAAAAGAAAAAATTTCCAAAAAAGAACTTGCCGGAATTATCGTCACATTCTTTGGAACGCTGATTATTGTTGTCCAACCTCTTTTTGAAGGCAACCTTTTTAACTCCCAAGCGATAGTAGGAAACCTTCTAATTGTCGCTGCCAACATCGCCTGGGTTTTTTACGTAATTATTACTAAAACCGAACTCAAACACCGTGTCGACAACCTAACGATGACAACGTTTACATTCTTGATCGGTTTTTTAACTTCGCTACCGTTTGCGCTTTTGCAAACAAAAGGCGCTGTTAATCTTCTACTTATGGTCTCCGCTGCCCCGCTTCTTTCTCATTTGGGTGTTTGGTATATGGCAGTTCTGTCAGGATCTCTGGCTTACTTTTTATACCAGGAAGGCCAAAGAAAAATCGAGGCTTCGGAAGCAACATTGTTTGGTTACCTCTCCCCCCTTTTTGCAGCCCCATTGGCAATATTCTGGCTGAAGGAAACCCTTAGCGTTCCCTTTATCATTGGCACGGCAGTTGTCACAATCGGCGTATTCATTGCCGAATATAAAAAGGTTACAAAAAAGGGGATTGAATAATCACAAGAAAATGATATATTAAATTTCCCAGTATGCCGAGATTTAAAGAACAATCACCTGACAACCTTGAAATTTTTCCACCGGCGATTGCGATTAACGTTCGCTTTTATAAAATTACCCCGGATGGTGTGATGGGGAACACAAGAAGAAGACTCGAACCGGAGTCAAGCGTTGGTGAGGCTCATGATATTCTAGAAGCCGCAGAGCAAGTAGGATCGATTCATCAGGGTGACGAGCCACCCATAACTTTTAAACCTTGCCGGGGCGGCACGGAAATTTTAACGGATGAAAAAAACGCAAAGAAGATCGCCGAAGAGCTCCGGTTAAAAGGATATGTTGATGATGATACTTATTACGCCTGGTTCAATACCCTTGGACTTGATGGGGTATTTTCTGAAAATATTCCCGTAAATACTTTGAGAAGGGCAAGAGATTCTGCCTCAGAAGCTGCCAAAAAAAGTGTTGATAAAGAAATTGGTAAAGCCCCTAAAGGAAGGAATCTTCTGAGACGACTGTTCGGATAGGACTTTTTCTATTTCGATCTTTGTAAATTTATTCAGTTTTGATATAATTCCCTAGTAAACTTAAATAATACATTAAAGGAATTCTTATATTATGAAAACAAATATTCACCCAAAATGGTACGATGACTGCCAAGTGAGTTGTGCCTGTGGCAATACTTTCACTATCGGTGCCAGCGTTCCACAAATCCAAGTCGAGGTCTGTAGTAATTGCCATCCTTTTTATACAGGGCAGATGAAATATGTCGACACTGCCGGACGTGTCGATGCTTTCTTATCAAAACAAGCAAAAGCACAGACCAAACATCTTTCAAAATCCGAAAAAAGAAGGGTCAAAAAACAAAAGCAGCTTGAAAAGGAGCTGGAAAGACCCGACACGCTCGATGAGCTTCGTAAACTCGCGAAAGTCAGTAAAAAGAAAGCAAAAAATTAGGTTGATACTTCTTTGTTTATTTTTTTGTCTTGTTTAATATATTAGCTATGGATAATTACAACCAAAATGGTTCCGCTCAACAAAATCAGCCGCAAAAGGTCTATATTGAAATCCGTGGAGCAACCGGCGGGGACGAGGCTAAAATTTGGGGGTCGGACCTTCTGCGAATGTACTACCGCTACGCGGTCAAGAAAAATTGGAAAGCAGTGATGATTGACGAATTAACACTGCAAGTTACCGGACTTAATGCTTTTGACCTATTGAAAAACGAATCCGGAGTTCACCGAGTTCAGCGAGTTCCATCGACCGAAAAACGCGGACGCATCCACACATCGACAGCAACAGTTGCAGTTCTTCCGGAAGTAACCGACTCCGAAATTAAAATCAACCCTACAGACGTTGATTTTCAATTTTTTCGTGCAGGCGGACACGGCGGTCAAAACGTCAATAAAGTTTCAACGGCGGTAAGACTAATTCACAAACCATCGGGAATTGTCATCACAGCTCGTGAGGAACGTTTTCAGGGGCAAAATCGCGAGATTGCCATGTCGATGCTCCGATCACGCCTCTGGGAAAAAGCTGAACTTGAAAAGGAAAAAACCGTTGCGGGCTATCGAAGTGCCATCGGTCGTGGAATGCGCGCAGAAAAAATAAGAACCTATAACTTTCCTCAAAACAGGCTTACCGACCACAGGATTGGAAAATCCTGGGGTAATTTAGACGCTGTCATGGAAGGAAATTTGGAAAAAATACTTACACTTCTGAAAGATACGGATTTCTAATTTTCAAAGTCAGTAAGTAAAACTAATAATCGGCAACCTATACTAAAACCACGCTCAACTTTCCGAAGAACCCAACGTAGCACGAACAGTCATCGTATTTCCGTCCCGATAAACTTCCAGAGAGACTTCGTCCCCGGGCTTCTTTGTCTTAATCACATCAGCCAAGGTGGTATTAGCATTTAGCGCTTTTCCATCCATCTTGGTAATAATATCGTCAACCTTTAATCCGGAATCGGCAGCCGGAGAACCTGAAACAACGTTAACGACATACGCTCCTTCGGGAACATCATTTAACACCGCCGCTTGCTTTGATACCATCTGGTATTCAACACCAAGATAAGCCTTTCCAATAAAGGCCCCGTTTTGGTTATATTGGGCCAATGCATCCTTAACAATATTTATTGGAATTGCAAAACCTACATTTTGTGCACCAGACGCCACGGCAACGTTGATACCAATGACCTGACCAGAGGAATTCAAAAGCGGACCGCCTGAATTACCGGGGTTAATTGCGGCATCTGTTTGAATAACGTTGTCCAGCTGCTCGACATATCCTTGGTATTGGTCTCCCGCCGTTATCCCTCTTCCCAAGCCGGAAACAACACCCTGCGTTACAGTATTTCGAAACTCACCCAAAGCTGTTCCAATAGCAACCACAAACTGGCCGACCTCTAGATTTGATGAATCCCCCATTTCCACGGGCTGTAAACTACTGGCGTCAATTTTAAGGACGGCAATGTCATTTGAGGGGTCTCTGGCAATATTAATAACATCATAAGTCTTCTCGTTACTGGTGATTACTTGGTAAGTCGCAGTCGTGTCGGAAACAACATGCTTGTTGGTGACAATCAAACCATCTGAGGCGACAATAAAACCTGTACCAATATCTTGTGGCTTTCCACCCTGAATACTTTGGCTAAAACCTCCGCCAAACGGATTAAATTGAAGTACTCTTCTTTGGGGTGTTTGCACCGAAACCGTCACAACAGACGGCGAAACTTTTTTAGCAACGTCAACGACAATTGATTCTTCATAAACCACCTTCGTTGTGCCGCTGTTTATCGAAGTTTTTAACGGATTTATTCTTGTTATAATGGCATCAAAAACTTTAATGTTTAAAACCCGATCAGCAACTGCACCGCCAACAGCCGCAGTTGAAAGAATCACAACAACAACGATTAAAATTAAAACTCCCTTCAATTTCGATTTCATATTTTACTTTATAATTATACTAACTTAAAAATAGCTGAAAGCTTTGTTTTAAATTTACAAACTCTGTAAAACCGAGATCGCTTTTTCAAGCTGTTCATCCTGGGTCGTATCCGAGTTGTCAGAAACTTCATAGTCTGGTTTCAGCCCGACTTCGTTCACCCAATTTCCTTTAGGAGTTAACCACTTTGCGATTGTAATATGAAGCCCTACACCGTTTTCAATTTCTTCCGGCTCCTGTATTGTTCCTTTTCCAAATGATTTTTCCCCAACAAGCGGGGTTTTGTTATTGTCACGTAGTGCCCCCGAAAGTATTTCCGAAGCAGACGCAGACCCGCCATTTATCAAGACAACAAGTTTTCTGTTTTTCAACCTCCCCAACTTCTCAATTTTGTATTCAGTTTTATCTTTCGCCGTCTGTTCAACGACAACCACTTTACCCTGGTCCATAAAATCAGCTCCCAGATCAATAGCTCCTTTCATGTAACCTCCAGGGTTGTTGCGAAGATCAAGAACTATCCCGTTAAAATCGTGTGTCAAAAGGTCTGTAATTGCACTGTTCCACTCGGTTTCCGTATCCGCGCTGAATTTGGTGAGTGTAATGTGTGCTGTCTTTCCGTCTTCGCCAACGTAATCAACCGCAACACTGGGAACATCCAACGTATCGCGAACGAGTTCAACCTCAAGAGGTTTTTGCACACCCTCGCGGACAAGCGTAAGAAAGACGCTTGTCCCCTTCACGCCACGGATAAAACTCACTGCCTCCTGGACGGTTAATCCTTGGGTATTTTTGACATCAACATTTTTTACAAGATCTCTGATTCCGTATACGATATCTCCAGCTTTTACACCCTTTTTGTCAGCCGGAGATCCGGAAACCGGTGCAATAACCGTCAGCCAGTCGTTTCTATACCCAAGCTGGATACCAACACCATCAAAGCTTCCTTTCAGATCTTCCTGAACAATCTTATTCTCCGCAGGTGGCAGAAAAACTGTGTAAGGGTCCCCAAGCGAAGAAACCATGCCCTTGATCGCCCCATAAACCATCTTCGCCGGCACGAGCTTATTTTTGTCGTAGTACTTATCACTTAACATATCCCAAACTTTCCAGAACAAATTAAAGTCTAAATCTTCTTTTGTTTGCGGAAGGGTTCTTTCGATATGAACTTTGGGATATCCATTCGTCTCGACATAAAATTTCCGAAGTCCTAAATAATAACCGCCAGCAAAAATCAAAGACCCGCCAAAAATAATAAGCAAGATATTTCTGACGGACTTGAGCGAAAACGGGAGTTTTTTCACTTCCTCATTATTTTCCATAAAGAGATAATACTATTATTCGTCAAATATTTAAAGCAAAAAAGAAAGCGAATTAAACGGGTGTGAACGGAAGCAAACCCAAAAATCTGGCTCTCTTTATCGACTCGCTAAGTTTTTTCTGATGACGAGTACAGACTCCTGTGTAAACCGAAGGAATCATTTTTCCTCGATCGGAAATAAACTCTTGTAAAATGTTGTACTTTTTGTAATCTGGCGCACTTTTATCTTTACAAAAAGGGCAATCTTTCTTGCTCTTTTTGGGAATTTGCGGTTTTCTTGAACTTCTTACTTTTGCCATAGTAGTTAAAAAATATATTTGCCTTGCAGCTTAGAAGGGAATGTCATCGTCGCTTTCACCGTCTTCTTTTTCTTCAGTTTTCTTTGCTTTGACCGACTTGACCTGAGTCTGTTTTTTAGAATCGTCTGCTGTTTTATCATCGGAACTTTGCGTATTTCCAGATGGCGTTGGTTCTTCAACTGGCGGAATAATTTCATCTAAATTTTCGGGAACTTCCATTGAGGCGTCGGGCTTGTGTTCCGCTTGCATTCTTGAGTCAAGAATAATCATATCGGAAATAACAATCTCCGTTGTTGTCCGCTCTTGACTGTCGGATCCGGTCCACTTTCTTGTCTGCAAACGACCCTCAACATACACTTTTCTGCCCTTGGCAAGCAGTTGTCCACAAAGCTCTGCCAATTTATTCCAAGCAACAATTCGATGAAATTCAACTTCTTCTTTTTTCTCACCCTGATCAGTATTCCACTGCCTATTTGTAGCCAATCCGAAAGTACAAACTGCCGATCCTGAAGGTGTAAAACGCAACTCTGGGTCGCGTGTCAGGTTCCCGATTAGTTCTACTTTATTTAAACTCCTTGACATATTTAAAAATAATGGCTAAACAAGCTTTGCTTTTGCTGAAGGCTTAAGCTTTGCTTATTTAAACTTCGTGACATTCTAAATTGTATTAGCTACGGTTTAACAATCAAAAAACGCAAAATTTCACCCTCTGACTTTAGTTTGTCGCTCAACTTTTTCACTTCCAGTGGGTCTAATTCTATCTTAAATAGGGTAAAGATACCACTGTCATTTCCTTCAATTTTGTACATCAAATCAATCTTTCCCCACTCCTCTACCTCAACAACTTTACCCTTAAAGGAATCAACAAACTTTTTGATTTTTTCGATTGCAGATTTTTTCTTTGCGGGTGTTGCCTTTCCAGAAATGACTGCGGTTAATTCGTATTTGTTCATACTTTTTGATTATAACAAATAATTCGTAAAGGATTAAGTATATATTTATCAACCACTAATGACTCCATTTTTATACTCTAGCTCTGCGATACGGCACTTCAAACCGTGGTTGTTAACAGCTCGCCATTTGCAACATATATCACAACCAGTCATTTTAGTTTTGTCATTAACGTCAGATATGATATGTGAACAGTCGCCGCATTGGTCAATTTCCACACTCCGACATTCAACGTGGCCATTGTTTTGTGCAAACTCAATTCTTGCAGCTTTTCTTTCTCTTTTCCTGTGACGTTCTTTTCCCATATAAAGACCTCCGAACTAATCCAACAAATTAGTTTTTATACAAGACTCTGTATTTTAACGATTTCACCCTCTTGGCGCAAGAAGAAGTCAGGGCCCTTCCCGAAGACTAAGATTTACTTACCAAATCCATAAGGACACTCAAAAGCAACGTTGACTTTGAAAGATTCAACATCAACAAAACTGCCATCTTTGGTAACTACAATAGCACGGCTCCTATCGTAAATCCCCCTGCCAACACAAACAGCACCCCCATCAGCCATACAACCGTTGGAGCAGTAGCTTTTCGTCCTCCTTTTTATCTCAATCGATTGAACCAGATTCGGAAAATCAACTGGAAGTTTTCTTACCTTCTCCAACGCTGGAAGATTTGCTTCAGATTCGTTTGTAGTTGCCATAACTGGAATATATCTTTCTTATTACTAAAAATCAATTAATTCGACAGCTTCTTGATTCTAAACAATAAACATATATACTTGCTCCCAATGGCAGGTGAACGTACATTAACAGCAGTTGCACTGAAACGAAAACTCCCGTGTGCGGAATATTGCCAATTTGACAACAATTGTCCGCAAAAGTTTATCGAGGGCGTTTGTGCGGAACGCATAGATAGATACGTTGAAGCCGGTGTTTATGGAACTCCGAGCGAAAAAACAGTCAGAATAAATAGGCACCTTGATAGTGTTGTTCGTGGAAAGCCGGGTGAAAAACCAGTCAGAACATACAGATTCGTTCCAGAAATTTGTTTTGAAACAAAGGACCCGGCCGGAGAAGTTCGAATCAGTGACGGTTGGGCTTTTATTTCCCGACCCTATCACTTTTGACCATTAACTTCCGATCTTAAATTCCACAACATCCCCATCTTTCATTAAATAATCTTTTCCCTCGCTTCTTGCCTTTCCGTTTTCTCTTGAACCTTTCCAGCCTGTGTTTGATATGAATTCGTCAAAATCTACAACATCAGCTTTGATAAACTTTTTTTCAAAATCGGTGTGGATTACACCGGATGCTTTTTGCGCATTCCAGCCGTTTTTAATTGTCCATGCCCGGACCTCTTTCTCCCCAGCCGTCAGAAAGGTAATCAGCCCCAGTGTAGCAAAGGCTTTTTTAATTAATCGCTCAAGACCCGACTTTTCAACTCCCAAATCTTTCAAATAAGCTTTTTGATCTTCATTGGACAACTCCGAAAGCTCGCTTTCCGTTTTTGCTGAGATGACAATCACCTGGTCCTCACTTAGTTTGAACTTTTGTGCATATTCTTTTTCCAAATCGGTTGCTTTTTTCAAATCTTCTTCATTAGCGTTAAGCGCAACCAAAATTGGCTTATTCGTTAAAAGGCTTAATTCCTTTGCGTACTTTTGTTCTTCCTCTGAAACTTCCACCACTCTCGCGGGTTCACCTTTTGCCAACACTTCCTGGTATTTTTGTACAACCGACCATTTTTTCCGAAGCTCTTTATCGAGGGTGTTCCCGGGATCTTTTTGTTTTTCTATCGTTTGCAAATCGGCAAGTGCAAGCTCTGTTTCAATTGTAGTAAAATCGGAAACCGGATCAACGACACCTTGTTTGATTATGTCCGGATCCTCAAACAACCTGACAACGTGACAAACCGCATCAGTTTCCCTGATGTGGCTTAAAAACTTATTTCCCAATCCCTCACCCTTACTTGCACCGGCAATCAGACCCGCAATATCGACAAATTCAACAGTCACCGGAACCTCCGGAGGCACTTGATTCATGCATTCAGATTCCTTGACAACTTCAGCTAATTTTTTCAAACGCTCATCAGGGACAGGAACGACGCCAACATTCGGTTCGATCGTCGCAAAAGGAAAATTGGCAACATATGCAGCTTGCTTTTTGAGAAGTGCATTAAACAAGGTGCTTTTCCCGACATTTGGCAATCCAACAATTCCGACTTTAAGTGAAAACCCCATATTTAGAGGATTATATCAGAAAGCACGTAGAGCGAATCGCCCCGGTTGAATTAAGGTACCTGTTCATCTGGTACAAATCTGAGTGCAATAGAGTTCATACAATACCGCTTTCTTAGGTTTGTGGTGAACTTTATACAGCATATTTTGTATTGATTACCCAAAAGTAAAAGCAAAAAGTTCTGCATTACTATCATCAAATTCAAGTCGAAGGATGTGCCGTCCTGGAATTGAAAGGTTAATCAATTTGTAAAGTTTATCACCGTCAACTATCACGACACCGCTTACGTTATCCTCTCCAAAATCCTGCAGTTTATCATCCAAATACACCCTCACATTTGCAGGAGTTCCTTTAGTACGCATGACTAAAAATACTTCTTTTGCGTCAAAATTAAGACTAAGTCCTGAGCCTTTTTGAGGGTTAGCATACTCCTCCATAACATTCCAAGCGCCTTTGTATGCAACCTGATTATTTCCAACATTTGCAGGTGTTGTATATGTTCCGAGTGCATCTTTCTTAATGGTTTCAGGTGAGACAAAATGTTCGATTCTTCCGTATCCCAGATATATTTCAGGGGTTTTTGCGTTGACCTGATAGGTTGGATTATTTATTTCTGAAGACACATCTGTAGCTCCCGCTTCTTTTAAGAGTTCCTGAATTACCCTTTCACTTTCATCGTAAGCTCCCTCTCCAAAATGGGTGTATCGAACAAATCCTTCTTTATCAATAAAGTATTTCGCCGGCCAGAAGCGATTATTGTACGCCCTCCAAGTAGCAAAATCATTGTCTTGGACAATCGGATAAGTCAGATTAAAGTATTTAATAGCTTGAGCAACATTTTTCTCATTCTTTTCAAATTCAAACTCAGGCGCGTGAATCCCAATTATGACCAACCCCTTATCCTTATACTTTTCATTCCAATCTCTTAAATAAGGCAAGGTTCTTTGACAGTTAATACAAGAATATGTCCAAAAATCTATGACTACGACCTTCCCCCTCAACTGCTTAAGTGTAAATGGATTTGTATTAAACCATGCACCTCCAGGAATAATTTCAGGAGCTTGTACTCCTTTTGGTTCAATGAGATCAAACATAGGCTTTCCCAGATCTTCTTTTTTTATTTCATTGCCGGATTTTTTATCCAGTTGATTTCGAATCAACTCATTGTCCTCAAATTTTGTAAGACCAGTACCATACTGGGGAAAAGTGTTCAGTACAAACGTCTGAAATCTCCGGTCAACGTTAAAAAATATTCCAATCGCTGTCAAAATCATTAATACCCCAAACAGTTTTTGAATATGACCTAAATTAGAAAGTAACCATGGGACTCGTCGAAGGACATTTTGTCCCCCTAACATGATTAAAAACATTGGGATTGCTGTGCCAAGTGAATACGCAAGCGTGATTAAAAATGCATCAAAAGTAACTGTCCCTGTAATTGCCAGAGAGATAACCGAGGCCAGTATGGGGCCAACACAAGGAGTCCAAAGAAGTCCTACGGAAAAACCGATAAGTAATCCACCTCCAAACCCAGTTCTCCCTTGGCTACTTGGCATAAAACCGGCAAGTTTAGAAAATAACCTTTCAACAAGGACCTGAAACTGAGGAACAAGAAGCGATATTCCAAATCCTCCTATAACAAATACTGAAATGAGTCTCAGCGTGTCAGCCGAGATTCCACTTAACCTTACTATGGTTGATAGAAAAAGAGTAAAGAAAGTAAAGCTTAAGATAAACCCAATAACGACACCCATTGGCCGTGATTTACCAGTATTTACTCCACCAATACTCGAAGTAAGAATAATTGGAAGGACAGGTAGAATACAGGGTGAAAGTATAGTTATAACCCCAGCTAAAAATGCAAAAGCGATAAGTAATATCATACGTTTTTAATTAATCTCTGATACTGGTTTTTGTAAAAGGCAAAAACCAGAACCGCAGATTACTTAATATTAGAAAGTAAATCATTTATTTGTCCACCGTTCCACTTAGTTACTTCTTTCCCTTTATCATCAATCTGAACAAACGTGTGCTGATAGGTTATGCCATACTCTTTCGCAAGATCTTTTTCCTCTTGATCTGTTTCTGGATCGTTGTAATTAACCCGTATTACTGTTACATCTTCCGGAATCTTACTTATGTTCTCCTTGAAGTTTGCGTCAGCAGGGCGACAAGTCGGGCACCATGAAGCGTAGAAAAATAAGACTCTACGATTCGCAGCTGCTTTTTCTAAAGCAGTCTTGGAGTACTCAACATAACGAGAGTCGGCCATCATCTTGTCATCTGTCTTTTTCATAATCGCTTCACCCTCTTTTTTCTCCATAGATTCCTGAGTAGTCTTTTGCATCATGGAGCCAGATGTAGAAAAATTCTGGGAAAGCGTATATGCACCAAAGCCAACAACAGCTATAACTGCAACAATGGCAAGTATTACTTTTGGACTTTTCATATGTGATTCACCTCCGATCTTTATTTATCGTAGTAAATCAAAATACAAATGTCAAGTTACCTTTACATTCTGAAATGAGAGTAAATTCGGGAGAGAAGTTTGGAGAAAACCATGGCACAGAGTGCAATAACAAGCCACGGGTCAATTTCGTGCTTCCCAACTATTAAAGCACCGACACCGACAAGATATGAAATTCTTCCTGCTGTAAGAATATGTATTGATTCCCGTTCATCAGATGATTTCTCTCTGAAAAGAAAAGCAGAAAACGTGAGGTGAGGAACGAAACAATGAGTCCTACGATTAACATTGATACCATACTGTCAGGCATCGTCAAATCCCCAGGGTTTAAAAACAGAATTGCAATCCCAAGTATTGCGATAGCACTAATGGTTTCAATAATCATAATTACTTCTCTATTGTAAACAAAGTTTGCAACAAGCTACTTGCTTATTGTAAACAATTTCTCAATTGTCGTGTTAAAGTATCTCGCTATCTTAAGTGCAAGTAACACAGAAGGTGTATAGTTGCCTTTTTCTATAGCAATGATTGTTTGACGGGTTACACCAATTGATTTTGCTAATATTTCCTGCGTAACATTCTTTTTAGCCCTAAATTCTTGTAAGTAATTAACAACCTTTTCAGACATAATTGCGTCTATTATATCAATATTGGAGGTTTTGAGTGTACAATCCGACCAAACTCGTCTCTCTGGGTGATAATTCTTACCTTCCGTGGGCTGGGAATCTCAAGTTCAAAGCCAAAGTCTAAAGATGGGGATGATTGACCGCAGTTCCTACTTGCAGCGAACTCATATAGGTATTTTATCATTATTCTGAAAAGTAACACGAAATATGAAAAAATATACTTTACAGTATCACCTGAAGCTATATATTTAGTATGCGTATTTATTATCATACCTATAAAGCTGCTTTGATCTATTGTTAATTTTGTCAGATAATGAATTGAGATGTTAAAAATAACATCACAAACGGTTAAATACCTATTTTTGACAACAATATTATTTTTATTCGCTCTATTATTCCAACCTAAAACAATATCCGCCGCCACCTATTACGTATCTACCGGTGGAAATGATGCAAACAATGGATCACTATCCTCTCCTTTCGCAACAATCCAAAGAGCCGCAAATGTAGCCATCGCGGGTGATTATGTACAGGTGAGAGCTGGAACTTATTATCAAAAATTTGCCCCGGTTAATTCAGGCACCTCTACTGCTTATATAACATATATGCCTTATCCTAGTGAAAATGTAATTATAAATGGCACCGGAGTCACACTATCCTCATCGGGATATAGAGAAGGTCTCATCCAAATAATCGGGAAAGGCTACATAAGAATCCAAGGATTTACCATAAGAAATTCCTCACAAATCGGAATAAATATCCGTCCTTCAAATAGTGGAATATTTTCTTCATATATTGAAATAAGCGGTAATACAATTCTGAATACCAGTATTAAAGGAATCAACGCCAGTCGGGCTAGGTTTGTAACAGTTAGAAATAACTCCATCAGACATGTCGATTATTCTTCCGGAATCGGAATTTGGAATTCAGAGGATGTTACGGTCGATAGTAATGTTATTGATACCCCACACTGGTATCACGAATGTCAAGGTGCATGGGATGAGGGTTTAACCATAAGTTCAGTAAACCGTTTTGTGGTTATTAATAATTCTTTGGACTATACCGAGGCTCTACTAGCTGGTTATTGTACTGGCTCACAAAGACTGGGTATAGACGTCAAAGAGAGTTCACAAAATGGTACAGTTCATCACAACACGGTAAGAAACTTCGATGCCGCAGGAATATATGTTGACGGGTGGACTGCCGGATCAAACGGTACCCCAACTCTAAATCATATAAATATTTATCAGAATTATGTCCATGATAGTGGTGGTATTACTGTAGGCTGTGAACGATCAGAGGGAATAGTCGAGTATATAAACATTTATAATAATCTTTTGATTAATATTGCATTTTCGGGTATTCAGGTTAGAGGTGCCTGGGGTGACGGGTTACGAAAAAACATTAATATTTATAATAATACGATATATGGTGCACTTCCTTCGGGTGGTAATGGTGGTGCTGGTATTTACGTCACAACACAACACTTAGCAAGTAATAATTCGGACCGGCCGGTAATTATCCGAAATAATATTTCCAATTTTTATTTTCTTTCTACTGGTGGCGGGACAGTCGGACAGATCAGGGCAGGAAATTCGACTATGGCAGCCATGGTAACCGCCGATCATAATATCGTTTATGGGCCACAAACCTGTTCTCTTGATTACCCTTCGTGTCTCGAATTAGGTACAAGAGTATCGGCTTCCCCAACCACACTTTTTGTAAATCCTTCAACTTTTGATCTTCATTTAAGAAACGGTTCACCTGCAATCGATACAGGTATGACAATTAGTTTATTTACAAATGATTACAACGGAGCATTAAGACCTCAGGGAATAGCTTATGATGTTGGTGCTTATGAATACGGAGGAGTCATTCCAAGTTCTACACCAACACCTACATCAACACCCACCCCTTCTGGCACAAATACCACTCCAATTCCGTCCAATTATCCAACAGCTATTCCAACAGGTTCTGTATTTGATTCCCAAGCGATAGGGTCAAGACTTGACCTTTCCCAACTTTATCGTGCTATTCAACCAACTCCTGGAGTATTTACCTTTTCAACCAGTCTTTCCCTGGGTAATATTATAACTTCACTTTTAAACTATCTCTTTCCCATTGCCGGATTACTCTTATTATTGTTCATTATCTATGGAGGATTTAAGTTTATGACCTCTGCCGGCAATCCTAAGGCTATCCAAAGTGCAAAATCCTTATTACTAACAGCATTCCTGGGTTTTACAATGATATTTTTATCTTATTGGATAATCCGATTAATCGCATCTATCCTTGGACTTGAAAATATTTTATCGATATTCTAAGACTTTATTATCTATCAAAACATAACTTCACTATATCGCCTATAGCACAATAATTATTCTGCTTTTCTTATCCCTCTTCAATATCATTAGTTAATATCTCGGGGGAGGCATTTTGATATGAAATTCAAATGGTATAACCCTCTTTACAAAATGTTGGGTATGGTTTTAACTGATTATTTGAAGCTAAAAGTTGAGTCTTGTCCTGTCTATCCCAACAGATAAACTCATAGACGTATTTTAACAGATCATGAAATTATAGAGGTAACGAAAAAAGGATTGTCATAAACGTTGCGGAAATGCTGTAT
>Ga0075624_102_pt1 | contig 114769 bp, 112 predicted proteins | sample RifGroA1_FD_68378 | JGI IMG/M metagenome (GOLD analysis project Ga0075624, IMG submission 68378) | Microgenomates (Woesebacteria) bacterium GW2011_GWA1_39_21 | reverse complement strand
CACATGCTCCACTGGTTGTGCGGGTCCCCGTCAATTCCTTTGAGTTTTAAACTTGCGTTCGTACTCCCCAGGCGGCTCGCTTAACGCGTTAGCTTACGCTCCCCACCGAGTAAACTCGGACAGAGGGCTAGCGAGCATAGTTTACGGCTAGGACTACAGGGGTCTCTAATCCCTTTCGCTCCCCTAGCTTTCGTTCCTCAGCGTCAATCAACTCCCAGCTACCTGCCTTCGCCCTTGGTGTTCCTATCGATATCAACGGATTTCACCCCTACACCGATAGTTCCGGTAGCCCCTAAATGATTCAAATAAAATAGTATCACTCCCCTTCCCCCGGTTAAGCCGTGGTCTTTGAAAAGTGACTTATTTCATCGCCTACGAAACGCTTTACGCCCAATAAATCCGGATAACGCTTGCACCCTCCGTATTACCGCTGCTGCTGGCACGGAGTTAGCCGCCTTCATCCCTCACGCGGCGTCGCGACGTCAGACTTTCGTCCATTGCGTACGATTCCCAGTTGCTGCCACCCGTAGGTGTATGGGCCGTGTCTCAGTCCCATTCTGGGGGAACATGCTCTCACATCCCCTACCCGTCGTAGCCTTGGTAAGCCATTACCCTACCAACTAGCTGATGGGCCGCAAGCCTTTCCCTCGGCGGACAGTTAAGTCCTTTTCTCCTGCATAGCAGGAAAAATACCTAATTTCTAATTTCTAATTTCTAATCAAACCCCAATTCTTAAATTCCCAATGAACAAAAATTAAAATACTGCTTTCATTGGTGTTTGGTTGTTGATTAGTTATTAGGTTAATTAGGTCAATTAGAAATTCTTCATGCTACGCATGAGGTCATGCGGTATTAGCCCCGCTTTCGCGGAGGTATTCCACACCATGGTGTAAGTACTTACGTATTACTCAGCCGTTCGCGACTGTCCGCAGGACAGAACAAACCAACAATTAACAAAAAACAAGTAACAATTAACGCATTCTAAGTTTCTTAGAAAATCCACCTAGTTGATCAGCAATTTGTTTTGCTGAATCCAACAATTTCACTTTTTCGCTCGGACTAATGAGTTTTTCATCATAAGCCACATCAACAGCTGCTGCTGATTCATTTATTGAGCCAAGTGAATTATTGAGATAACGGTTGAATTCCTTGTCGGAATCTTTTCCTGCTCCTTCTGCAATATTTAATACGACAGACAAAGCACTTCTTCTTAGTTGATCTCCAAGCTCCCAGTATTGTTTTGTAAAATCTTTAGTAATAATTACAACCTTTTGATAAAACAATTTTGCGTCTTTATAAACCTTAAACTCTAAAAACCGAAAAGTTTTCTTCATATGTTTAAAGTTTAACCGTTACTGGTTACTAGTTACAAGCTGACATGTTCGGTCCTACGGACCGTCCCACTTGCATGCTTAAAGCACGCCGCTAGCGTTCATCCTGGGCCAGGATCAAACCCTCAAAAAAGTGATCAGAATTAAAACTAATGTTTTAATAGATCGGTTTATTCCCGGCCAGATCTTGAGTGCCGATCTAAAATCGGCAATCCTATATCATCCTTCCCGCACAAAAAAGAAAAATGTCTTTTTAAAGAAGATGATATTTAAAAATAACCTTGATTGAATTGTTAAAGTGCAAAGTAAATTTGTTAAGATGAGAACCATCCTCCGTGACTTACTTTTCGCCTTAGTTCATTTGAACTGCGGCTCAAATTGCGTTCACTTGAGGACGCTTTTAAAAAGGCATCCCTTTAAAAGCGAAAACCGCCGGATGGCGGTTTGAAACTTCGGCTTTCAAAGCCCATCTGTGGTTTTCAAGTAATCATTTGAAATAGCCGAGTAAAACTCGGTGTGCAAGTATTATAGCATACAATATTCTTGCTACAATAGTATGTTTCAAGGTTCTCCTATGACAAAAGAATTCTGACATTCCAGGTCGTCAAGATGTTGTTTGCGAATCTTTACCGACCTCACCGACCTCAACACGGCCTGGCTTCCAATCTTTCGCCCAACCATTTACCTTACCTTCAGCATCAAGAATAATCGGACAATTATTTTCATTCCCGTCGCAACCGGGACAAAACTTAGCCCTCAATTTTTCTAATTCAGAGGGGACAAATTCTCGTCTCCGACTTGCAGCTATTTTGGTAACACGTTCTAAAAGTCCACAATCTTTCCCTTCCTCGGCAGTCATAATTCTCACCTCCCGTAAGGCATTGTGATTATCAAATTGCCTTTTTAAAAACAAACGCAAACTCACTTTCGCGATTACTTCCCCTCTGTTTCTTAAACTAAGAAACTTTTGGGAATTATTGAAAGCAACACATGGATTTTCCTCAATTATCGTGTGCGTTTTCAAGACTTTAATTTTTGCTAATATAAGCGGATAATGGATAGTTGGGGCTAAAAATTAGAAATTGTCTTTCGACCGCAGCTTTATTTATAATCTCCACCGCTTCCAAATTTTGACACTAATGTTTATAATAGTGTGTTTCCAACTTGTTATATCATGACTAGAGAAAGATTAAACGGTTCACAAAATTCCGAGATCCAGACAAAAGAAGGAGTAACCTGGGGTGATTTACTAGGGTTAACTGAAAAACCAAGCACCATAGAAAACAAAAGAGACCTCAACGGAGTCATCTTTGAAGGATTTAGTAATAAACAGGAAAGCTGGATAAAAAAGCAGGTCGAAGGCATCGGACTTCCCACAGATAATATTAAAACAGTCACTTATGCGGAAAATTCTCCGAGAGAAACAACAACACTCGGTTCTGCTAATCTTCTAATCGGAGAATACCGTCTCTATAAATCACTCACCAACCCGAAACTGCCAGAACGCGCTCAGGAAGGAACGATGATCCACGAGCTATTGCACATGTGCGACCCTTTCAGTCACGTCCACCCAAAAGATTTTAAGGACGTTTATGCAACACACGAAGACCGAGAACACGCAAGAAGGCATGCGGAAGCTGTTGCTAAACAATCGGCCGAAACACACGTCTTTCTCAATGGTTACCACAAAGCGCTTTTTAAGTCTTTCGAAAATGGCGACATCGACAAAGAAAGGTTTCTCATGGAAACTCACGCAATCATGGGTGAACTTCGTTTTACCAATCCCAAACATTTAGAGCAAGTTGAAAGTTCGCAACAAAAAAAACTGCAAAAGTTAGGAAAAGAAAACGAGTTTGTCCAAATCATGTCGCATGAAGGTGATGGTAAGCCGGTTGGAATTGACAGAACTTTAGTTTCACTTATAAAAGACGTCCTTAATCAGGAACAACTTGATGGCCACATTAATATGGTCAGTAATTCATTTTCTAAACAAAGATCACCCTTAAGATAAAATGGCATACTGCAAATAAAGAAGAGTAACAGACGAAATGGTTGTCATATTTTCGAAAGGCATGTGGGTACAATGCCACGCGCAAAACTGCAGAATTCTTGAGAGGTACCAACAAGAACAACCTATTTGCTTTTTCCCGGACTCAACACACTTGGACTGCTCCATCGCAATTGAAGAACAAAATAAAGTTGATGCCGCACAACAAGCTCGCACTTGAAATTTGTTCGTTCTCGAAATAAAAGTAATTCAATCCCCACACACCTTAGTCATACCCAAATGAATTTCAACGTATTGACGTTACTGAAAATATGTAAGAAAATTCTTTTATGTCAGACAGTTCAGACAGAATCGAGGTAACAACGCCGGTTTCCGGCCAAATGAATGAAGGTATTAAAATCGAAAACCTTGAAGTTGGTGAAAAGCCGCTTTTAAATTTTGATGCGAGACTAACTGACGGTTCACCAGTTAACATAAGCATTAATACAGGCAGGCAAGACCGAGAAAATTCTCCATACATGAAACACCGAGAAAGTTCCAACAGATTTAATCAGGAAGTCAGAAGGATGATCGATCCAGAAGAAACTATTAATTCAAATTTGCAAGTTAATATGGAAAAACCACCTCGACCCGGAGAAGTGTTGCACTTCAACTACAACGGTGCCGAGTATTTCTACAAGGTTCGGGAAGAAGCAAAATCATATGAACCAACTTTTCGCGACAGCTTAGGATTGGAACCCGTTTTTTTACAACCCGTACCTAAAAATGAAATACCACAGTTATCAAAAGAAGAAATTGTTGATTTTAATACTCAGCTTGTCGAAGCGCCACCAATTGTTCAGAAAAACATGGAAATGTTGGCTGCCCGAAAAGTGCTTAACATATTCCCCGCAAAGAAGTAGCCCCACGGCAGCTGTAATCATCAACAATCACTTAGTTTACTCAACGTTTTGGGAGAAGAGTTGTTGCAATAATAACTCCTTATAGCTTAAAACAAACTACTATCCCGCTCCGCCGCCGCCCCCCCCGCCGCCCCCACCGCCCCCGCCGGAGAAACCACCTGAACTTCCGGAACCGGATGCGCCAAATGACTGGAAAGAAGAACCCAGGGACGTAAAAGCAGCTGACATTCCTGAAAATGATTCGCCAACGTTTCCAATTCCCCCAGTACCACCACTTGCCATGCCTGCAACATACAACCCGGACCCGGCATAAGCGCTTTCGGGGAAACTTATTGGAAGTTGTGACAGCGCCTTCAAAGAGATTCCCAAGGTGGCTCCGTAGACCAAATACTTCTCCCAAAGAATGACCGAATCGATGGGATAATTTTTTGTTACTGAGTAATCTTTTATGTAACTTTTGAAAGCTTTCCAATTGGCATATTCCTGCAACCCATTGTCTGTCTTTCTATACATAAAGGAAGACAAAATTCCCGCAACCATAAATAGGAAAATTAGCACAATAACAACCACAACCACTTCAACCGAATTAAATAAAGTTAGTAGTTTGTTCCCGAAAGCAAATAACATAAAAAGCACCAGTAGCGTTAATCCCATCTCTTTGACCAACTTGTCTTTTGTTTTTTTGCTATCGGGGTCAATTAAACCAATATCAATCAGCTCACCAACCGCATCTTTCTGCCACTTTTTCCAAAAGTTAAATGCAGAAGTTCTATCAGTGGCTCCCATATTCTTAATTTCCGAAAATTTAATTTCATCTTTACCTTTTCTTATAAACAAAAAATTCACAAGATTTTTTTCCCGCTCAGAAAGCTTTTCATCAACGATATATTTCATATTCACAATCTTTAATGAATAATCGTACTTTGTATTCCCAAACAAAGTTTTTCCTCTTTCGACCTTGATTTCCAAAACTTTCTTACGGACCAGATTCAAGATTGTCCCGACAATACTTTTACTTGTTGGCATCATATTCCAGCTACTTAACGCTTCAACCAGTGCGGGTTCCAATTCATCCGGCGGTTCGTGGAGTTTTCCCGATAAGTTAACCTCGGGGGTCGGCTTATCATCCCCCACGCGCTTCCAAACAAAAAACCAATAAACCAGCCGCCAAACAGGAATAGCAATCAGCAGTAAAATAATCCCTATTTTGGCAAACCCGGAAAGTCTGGTTTTTAAACCGAATGTCTTTTCTTCAGCAAGAATTTTGTTCAAATTCGAACTTCCAGTTTGGGCAAATAAGGCACCGTCTAATTTCTTAAACAACACTCTAACCTCAAAAAATTGCTTTGCGGGTAGATTACTTGCTGAAAAATCAACCTGGATATTATTTGGAATGCTGACTTTTCCATTTAAAGGTCCATGTCCAAACCCCCACAAACGATCGCTTGGCATTTGACCGGGCAAGTAAACTTTTGCCGTAACATTCCCCGTCCCTTTATCCCATTGGTCTCCTATCAGCTGCCAATAAAATTCGGATATATCTGGGTGGTTTGTGATTGCATTTCCAATCGTGTACTTAAGAGTAAAAGTTTTCTTTTCGTTGTAAGCATTGTAATTCCATTTAATATAAAACTTATCTGATGTAACAGTTGTGCCATACGTTCCTGAAAGTTCGTTTCCCACATGACCAACAGTCTGATATTGCTCATTTCCTTCCCACATTCCAAAATTGCCCACAGTGTAATTCCTACAGCCATCACATTTCGCCGTCAAAAGTATCCATTCATCCGCCCAAGTGAAGCTTCCGTCAAATTTGTAAGTTCGTGCTTCCGTTACATCCGCCGATCCATCGGAATTAAGCTGCACGACAAAATCCGCATTTGTGATTGAATAATCCTTAGCAAGCGCTGATTTTGGAAATATGAATAGCGAAGCAGCCAATAATAACGATGCAAAGATCTTTCTCATAAATTTATTTTACCATTTCCGGACCTTCTTGACTTAAAAACCTTATATTTCTATACTATCGGCAAAATGGCAGAAAGAAAGACAACAGAAAAGAAAGAGGGAGAAAATAAACGCTTAGAAGAAATTCAAAAAAAAGCCCCTTCACTCTTCAATAACGCTTTATTAAAACTTAGTAACATTTCTGAGCTTAAAGATGTTTTAACAAGAGACTTTTTGGAGAGTGGATTAAAACCTGATAACAATAGGGTTCAATTTGACAGAAACGGTTACAAATATGTGGTAATCCTCTCAAGACAAGTTACCGATGAAAGACTTGATGTTGATAAAACAAAAGACGGGGTTTCAGAAGGCATCACTCTGTGGTTGATTTATGATGAAAAGCACGATGAAAGTTGCAGGCTTTTTAGCGGTAGTAGGGGCAATCTCGACCACGCAGTCGTTTCTCATAAAGTGTTCGATTGGAATGGTAAAAAAGAACATACGCAGTTTGTAAATACTCAAGAAGCACTCGACAAAACATCGGAGTTTATATCTTCACTTTAAAATTTTTTTCTAAACTATCTAGAAGCTTTGTTCGTTATTACCCTTCAGACTGCGGAAGAATTCCTTCTTTTACCAGTTTTCTTCTCAGTCTTTGGTTTTTGCAGCTGTTTTCATTTTTAACTTCAACAATAGGTTCACCAACGATTCTCTCACTTTCGATAGGGACACTTACTTGTGCAGTTACTTTACACCTTCTGCTTTCACAAAACCCGGCGTAAACAGCTCTTTTTCCATCCACTTGACCCAAAAAAGGCTCGCCTTCCTTACCGGACCATTCTTTTGCATAATATTCTACAAATTTTAATGGACATTTACTCATAATATTTATGATGCTTGATTCTTGAACAAGCCTGACATGTTACTACAATACGAGCGGCATTTCAATAAAACGCCGACGACTTTTATTCTGCAAATATGCAATTTATTATTTTCACAAAACCAATTACAATAAAACCTATATGCCGAAATCTGTCTACGCAATTATCAACCTCACCCGTTATCAGGACTACCACATCACAGTCATCATCACCACCCTTTTGGGTTTTCTCGTTTCAGGAGTCAGTTTGAACTTACACATGCTTCCCCGCCTGTCATTGGTGCTTTTGGCAAACCTTTTGTGTGTAGCTTTTGCATTCATGATCAACGATATCGAAGATGCTAAAGACGATGCACGCGATGAAATGAAAGCTAAACGCAATCCGGTTTCTGCTGGCCTTATTTCTCCGACTATCGGCTACCTTGCAACTTTCGCCGTCGCAGCGCTTTCAATTTCAATTTATTTTTATCTTGGACCAGTTCCCTTCTGGCTAGGAGTTACAAGCTTAATTCTGTCGGGATTATATTCATGGCGGATAACACGCTTAAAAGCTATCCCTGTTATTGATCTTGTTTCGCATGGATTGATCCTCGCAGGGCTGCAGCTTCTTTGTGCATATTTCGCACTCAATCCATATACCGGATTAAACTACAATTGGATCGCGCCCTTCATCATAGTCGTTGCCGTAAGTGTTCGAGGGCAGCTTTTCAACCAAATCCGGGACTTTGAGTGCGATTCAAAAGCGGGAATCAGACACACAACTTCACGGCTTGGAATTAAAACAGCAAACTACTTAATGACCGCACTATTGCTTGTTGCGGGAGCAATGTTTATCCATTCTGTAATCAATAAAATTATTCCCCTTTGGTGTGTTTCAGTAATGTTTGTTCTTGGAGTAATTTTTCTCAAAAAACCGCTAACCAAGTTTAAAGCCGCCGAAGGGCTTGAGAAAACTTACAATTTCGAAAGACCGGTACTTCTGATTACCCTCTTTTCCCTCACCCTCTTAACCCTCTCCAGATTTTTCTAAACATTTTTCCCCTTCACTCTGATGAAGTTTGAAGAAAGTTTTTACTTATATAACTCCGCCTATTTCCGGAACTGCATTTGGCTTATAGACTTCTTTTTTGTCTCTTCCCCCACCACCCTGGTTCTTCTTAACTTTTCTTAGCACATTGACAAGAACTCCTTTCCCATCCATCTCACCAATTTTTGTAAAATCATATTCCCCACTCGTTCTTCCAGTATGCCTGTAAAAATTTATTCGTGAGGCACCATCGTTCCACCGAAGTGTCGAATTATTATACCCCTGCTCATCAGCATTCATTTCTTTCAAGCCTCCATTCTCATCTATATAACATATAAATCCACTTCTAGGTGAATTGTTGCTTAAATTGTCAATACCTGCAATATTTACGAAACTACAATCAATTTTTCCTTTGGAGAACATATAATATATATTAACTTCACATTTATAATCTTCTTTCTTCATCGGAAAAAATGTATTGACCATAACACTATTTACTTCCGTTGTATTATGGTAGCCAACTGAAATACGAATTGATTTCTCCTCGGGTATTAATATTGGTTTTAACAGTTGAAAATCCGCATCGATAGCTCCCAAAGTTCTGAGTGAATGATGATTCTCCAGAAGAAATGCCGATAGCTCTTGAAGTCTTTCAATGCTTTCACCAACAACTTCTCTTTCCATCACATCACCCACTTTTTTTCTAAACACAGCTTGCCTGTATTTATATTCAATTTTACGACGAAGATTGTTGAAACCTCTCTCCAAACTCATATCCTATAATTATAATCTATATAAAATTGTTGTCAATTGTAATCACAATTACTGATTTAGAAGGTTAAATATGTTTAGATGTTAAACATATGAGCCATATAATAAAAATGATAAGGGAGTGGTACCACATGTGGAGACTCCTGAACAACGCGGCTGATTTGTAAAAAAAACAACCGCTTCGATTTGAGTAGAGTTTGTTTTTTGGTGTGAGTACCCAATGTACAAATACTACCAACCCCTAAAAAACACTCTTAAGAGTGTTTAGGTTATCCAATATTATTCCGCCAATTATAATTCCCAGAGGGTTGTACAACCACCCATAATTGAATTCTCATTCGTCTGAACATATAATATCCCATAACATGTCAGAACGACAAAGAGAATTAATATCTATCAATGAATGCTGGAAAAAAACCGACAGATTGCATGCCCATATTACATTGCCACAATGGATAGACACCGAAAAGATTGGTGTTGATGTTTCCAGAGCCATTCTTTTGATGCAACTTGGCGGAATTAAAAACACGGAATTCAAGATGGAAAGTGAACATCAATCTAAAACCAACATTCCCATGGTAGTTGGGTTTAACAATCACGGCGTTGCATATGCGGGCAGGGCGTCAACAAAAGTGGAAGAGTCGTCTTACCATACGTCTAACGTTGAACTGGACCAATCACATGTGTTCCGTAACTCCCAATGGACAAATTTAAAAATTACCCTTGATCGTGACGCTGTCCAAAATAAGATCAACGAAGCTAAGGGTGACCTTCGCAACCCGGAAAGTTGGATACCACACATCGACAAAGCTTTAAGGCAAAATATCAGAAAGGCAGGAACCAAACATCTTTTATTAAACCATACCAAATTCCAAACACTCTCCGCATTGTGGGTGAATCTAAACGAGGCTTTGATGGATGCGGGAGATATGGACATACTAAGCCCTCTGTTTAATGATTTTCATCCACACGTACCAAGTTCTGAGGAATTAGCATCTGAATTAATCTTTAACCTGGCTTTTTGGACAATTTGGGGATCGATCATCTACGGAAAAGAAAAAGGCGGATCCGGATACCGAGTGTCTTTACTCCCAGGACTTGAAATAGACAGAGCCTCTGCTTTGCAAATACTTTCGAGGACAAAAAGTGTCGTGGCAAAAATAAAACTATCCTAAAAACACCCCAAATAGCCAGCCCGCCATATTAAACTGAAGATTATGCTTGTGAGTCCGAAAGGCACGTCAATTTGTAAAATTGTGTCATTCCGACAAGCATCACTCAAAAAAGGAATGTGATGAGAACAACGAGTGATTGATTAACGGAGACTAGCAAAGATTATGTATGTGAGTCCGGGAGGGATCGACAATTTGTAAAATTGGGATATTCCAAACAACCATCACCTCGTTAAGAGCGTGATTGAATTACAAACGTGAGGAAATAATCCAAACTTAATTTGTGAGTCCGGGAGGGATCGAACCTCCAACCATCACCTTAAAAGGGTGTTGCTCTACCATTGAGCTACGGACCCGAATGAAATGAGGGAACGTGCATCAATGGCCAAGCTTCATTGCTTTCAATGTGAATGAATAAAACACTCATTCAGCTTACCATGAGCTACGGACCCGAAAAACTTCTATCTGAATTTAAAAATTCACTTTATAACACTGCATATTATATCGCAAAATCGTTTTATGGTAAAATACGAGATTGGAACAACCATATCACTTGAGTGATATGGACACAAAGCGGCCTCATCGTCTAGCGGCTAGGACAGCGGGCTTTCATCCCGTAAACCCGGGTTCGATTCCCGGTGAGGTCACTGATTGAAATGGAGCACTTGATTGACACGGAGAAAAAAATAGTTAATAATAAATGTCAGAGTAATTGTTTCAGAATATTTAATGAAGCATAAAAACTCAAAACCACAGAGATCGCCCAAGACAGTGTTATCGTTACTGGCCGTGTTGTTTTTCGTACTAACCACGGTTTTGTTGTCGAGGGAGGTGCTTAATGTTCAAAAACGGTTCGATGAGCCTTCAAAAGCGGCTTTTATCAGCGACTTGTTGATTCCCGCAAGGAACGTAATCGTGTACGAGCCTCCGGTATTCGGTACTTCAAGTACATTAATGACTGCTTCCGAAGTGGCACAGCGTTTTTCGGTTGTACTTTACGGCCACAATCAAATGAAAAGTTACCTGGCAGAGTACAAAGATGCCGGTTATAACGGCGACGCCTTGCTTTATCTGGTGGCAGATGATGTGGAAGGGCCGATGAACCTTTCTACTGTCACCGCCCAGGGGAAAACCTGCAGCGAAAACGGGGTTAACCCCAATACTGACGTATTAAGCAGTTCGGCTACGATGGACACAGGGGATTTTTGCGAGATCCATGATGCCATCGTGTACCGCAACAGAGGAATCACCGATCCTGGAAAGATCTGTCTGACTGAGAGTGGTTTCACCAACATTTGCCCGACAGAGAGCTTTTTTGTACACAAGTCCGACAACATCCGGGTAGAAAAGAAACGGACGACCACCTCGTATTACCAGCCAAATCCCGGGGATTCCAATTGGCAGAAATACTTTACCCAACGCGTTTTACGTGAATTGGTTGCCAATTATCAGCCAGGGTATGATTACGTGCCTGGTATCGATGGCCTTTTTATTGATAATTTGGAGTTGAGTTGGACAAAGTTGTATACCCTGATTGGTGTTCCTAAAGAATATTCTACAAGCTGCAAATACGTGCAGAGTGTACGCAGTTTTGCAGCTTATGTACATTCCCAGTTGCATAGTAATGGCCGGACATACCCGGTATGGGCAAATATGATATCGGACACTCTTTCAGACCCGTGCAGCACGGCGGCTAATTCATGGATACCTTTTGATGAATATCTGGAGGGAGGCATGGACGAAAGCTTTGTTTTGAATTGGGGAAACGGTCCGTATAGCCAGTCCCATATCGAAAGCGAATTGGCAATAGGTAGCGACTGGGTAAAAAGAGGTAACCATTTTATGTCCATTATCCAAGCTGACGGCGACAGTCGGTATAACATGTACGCATTTTCCGCTTATCTGTTGACTACCGACGGGGTAAACGGTTCATACCGTTACGCAGATACTCCGAGCGGAAGATATGCACACTATTTTTCCCTGTCTGAAACCACATATCCCAATTATGATTTTCCCCTGGGTCCGCCTGTCGGTGACAAATATCTTGCCAGCTCGAGCCCGGACAGAGTGTGGGCACGCGAATTCAAGTGCGGTGAGGTCAGTTTCAATATGACAAAGTATACCGGGTCGGTTAATGTGGTTGAAAATTGCACCCCCACTGCTCCCACACCCACACCTTCTCCCACACCCACACCTTCTCCCACACCCACACCTTCTCCCACACCCACACCTTCTCCCACACCCACACCTACAACCGCACCCATCCAGACACAGCCTGTGATTCCGGGCAATATAGTGCTTAATCCAAATTTTGAATCCGGTACGGCGAATTGGAGTTTTTATTCCAACAGCTCCGGTTCATTTACCGCTACCGGGTTATCGGCATACTCGGGAAGCCTGTCGGGACTGGTTAGCATCAGTACTCCGGGAACCACGGTTAATCTGTATCAGGGAAATTTGTCCCTGTATCCGAATACTAAATACCGGCTTAATTTCGCTGCCAGGTCTAATACCGGGCATGATGTTAAAGTCGTTGTTGATGAACAGAATGACGACTACACCAATTATGGTCTTACCGGCTTTGGTGTCGACCTGACTACGGACTGGAAAGTATTCTCAGTTGAATTTACAACTTCGGGATTTTCTACACCAGTTTCTGATGCCCGAATGCGTTTTTCCCTGGCAGACTATGACGCAGCCGGAGACATCTACTCTATAGACGCTGTCAGCCTGTCCAAAGTGTGTGGTTATGGCCCGTATACTATTCCCGGTAAGGTTGAGTCTGAAAATTTTGACTGCGGAGGGCAGAACACCGGATATTATGATTCGGAAACATCTAACCTCGGTAAAAGCTACCGGACCACAGAAGGTGTGGATATTACCGCAACCAGTGATATAGGCGGCGGATATTATGTAGGTTGGGCCAGTTCCGGAGAATGGCTAAAATATAAGATTAATGTAGATTCAAGCAAATCTGGCTTGTATGATATTGTTACCAGGATTTCTTCGCCATACACTACAGGTAAATTCAGGATATTAATTGATGGAGTTGATGTTTCCGGGAGCAGATCCGTTCCCAATACGGGTGGTTGGCAGAACTTTCAAAATGTTACCATAGCCAATGTAAACATATTGTCCGGCCTGCATACTCTCCAATTCAAAGTTGAAGGATATAACGCCAACTTCAATTACCTTCAGTTTAATAAGAAATAACATGCCACAGGGTTACATGAAGAAATTACGGTGTATAATTAGTCCATGGAAGAAGCGGTAGAAGTCCAGCCATTAAAGAGGAATCCGAAGGGTATAATGATAGGAATTGTTGTTCTGCTACTGATAATTCTGGCAGGAGGAGAAGTGTTTTTTCTTTCGGGACGCTCCAAACAAACTTCTCCACCACTGACCACGGAGGAAAATACTATTCCCTCCCCCTAAATTTCTCCATCCCAGCCTAAATCCCTGCGTGATCTTTTGGGGACGGGTGTCTCACAGCGGTGTACTTTTAGCTCCAGTGGAGATACGGGCGCCTCTTCCGGAATAATTTATATCGATTCCGGTAAAAGCCGCGGAGATGTTACCGCAACAGTTGAAGGAAAAAAGACGGATATGCATATGAGTGTATGATTCCATTCACACTACCCTCTTCAACAAAGTTTTCCATTTATCAAGGGGGTCGACCATCTCTGTTGTGTTTATCGATTGAATTCAAGAAATTCCTGACGATAAAGAATATCAACTTTTTGATCAAGCTCGTAGGCACGTATTCCCCTTTCAGAAAGCGGTGTTGGCATGGGAACGCAGTATAAATGTAACTTACAATATTACCAATTCCAAAGATAGAAATGTTCAATTTTAAAACGTACCCAAGACTAGCAAACTCGTGCTATTGCTGTGTTTGTGTTAAAATTTGGCATAAAATTAAAAATTGTAAGCTTATTTGTATTGAAAACAAAAAGAACAATATTCGGAAATTGTCTGTGCGAAGCAAAAGAAACAACGATTTCAACATTGTAGGACAACAATTCTGTAAGGCAGGATAAAGAGGTTTAAAAACTGAACGTAATATATTTTTTATATATTGGGAGGTCGTCTAACGGTAGGACAACAGACTTTGGATCTGTTTACTCAGGTTCGAATCCTGGCCTCCCAGCCAGTAAGAATTAGAAAGAGGTCGGGAGGTAGCGCTTTCCGCGCCCTCCTCCGCGGAAAGCGCGTCAAATCCGCCTTTTTTGAAACTTGCGGACAGCCGCCGGAAAAAGAAGAAAAAAAAACGCAAAAATTGGGCTTCTTGGAAAAGAAGCCATGCTCACTATCGTTCGCTTAAAGAACTTTTAAGAGATAAGATAGAAATATGATTAAATACATAGCATATTGCAGAAAATCCACCGACGAACCGGATAGGCAAATTTTGTCCATAGAGGCTCAAATTGCGGAACTTGAGGAATTCGCCGCAAAAGAAAATTTCAAAATTGTTTCTATCATGGCAAAAACTGTCGGCTCGTAAAAGTCGCTGAAAGCGACTAAAAGAAAAAACGCAAAAAATTTAAAGAACTTTTTATAAATCTCAAATGGCGTATCCGGTGGACTCAACCCGATTGCTCGAATTGTCCGAATCCGCCATTAAAAATAGCAATCGGTAAAAGTTGAGTCCATTTACACTATACAAATTTTAAAAAACAAAAACAACACCTGTGTATAATTGAAATTAAATTTATCCTATACTTTTTCATAGAGGTAAATATGGAAAATCAAATTAACGTTGGTAATCAAAATCCCCAGCAAATCGGACAAAATCCCGTTAAACAGCCAATGCAAGCTATAAAAGAACAGAAAATAAAATATTTGGCTATTTGGTTGACAGTTTTGGTTGGATTTGTATTTTTTGGTCTTGGCGGGTATTACGTTGGCAAACAGTCATCAAAAAACGTCAACGAAGCAAAACTGAATCAAACCACGCCTTCTCCGATTGTAAATAAGAACAACGAAACTCTAAACTTAAAGACATATAAAAACGTCCAATATGGGCTTGAGTTTGACTATCCTCAAAGATATACTGTCTCCACTAATCCAGATTGTAGTAGTTTAATAAACAACCAGGCTAGTTGTTTATTGTCTTTGACTATAAATCCTACTAACAATAACTACACTCCTAAAGCCTACTTTTGGCTTTTGAAGGAGATTAATTCCGTAAATATACCAGGACAAGTAAGTAGTATCAGATTTAATTCGCAAAAAAAGACTTGGGTTCTTGAACAAGCAATTCCTCCCGCAGAAGTTTTGTCCATTTGGGATCATACAAAGTTAGGTCAAGAGATTATCAAATCTTCAAACGGCGGAAGTCATGGCTCATCTTTCTATTATATTATTCCAGAATATGTGAATGACGAGGTGGCAATTTTCTCAGTACCGCAGTCTTACCGTCTACGTTGCGACAATTTCGTAAATGATAAATCCAAAGAAGCTGATTGCAACAACTTTTACAAGTCTACTATCGATCAATACAACAAAGGAGAAACAATAGTCGATACATGGTTACCTGAAAATTATCTTAGCTCCACATATTCGGAAGCAGAGAGCATGATCAAAAGTTATAAAGATATAGCTAGTGGTGCTACGAAAGCTATTGATATTTTAAAAACAATTCCTGAAATCCAAAATATTGAAAAGCAAGTCAAAAAGGAAGGAAGAAAACCATTCTATACTCCTGAGGGGAGAGACGGAGATATTGTAATAGTATCGCTTCGAGAAAGTTTTCCTGATGACCCCCATACAACTAGGATTGATACTTTTAATGTTAATATTACTAACGGAATAATTACCGTCGAAGATGTTGTTAATGGAGGACAGATTTCTCTCGAAGAGTGGAAAAAGAAAGTTAATCAAAACTGGGGATTTTAACCTCTCGTATCTGATTCATTAAGCGATTGCGGCAGCAATCGCAAAATCGCGCGCGCAAAAAATAGTGGAGGCGCGGCGGGTGGGGGCGCGGCGCCGGAGCAAGCGAGGCCGAAGGCCGAGCTAATCAAATGAAGTTCGACATTTTCGATAAACGGCCAGCCAAGACAGGTATCCTAACATAACCGGGATACCTAAATAGCCCGAAATGGCTTGCAAAACCCCCTTTTTTTCCAAAGGTTCGAATCAATTTTGGATTTATTTACTCTTGGTCTGTCTTAACAAAATCTGTGCTGCATTTAATCCATAGACTAATTTAAATAATTCCACAAAGACAAACATTAGTAGTGAGAAGCATATTGCCATAAACCAATAGTTCATACTGAGATATTCTATTCCGAAAAACTCTCTAAATGTAGGTGTAGCAAAGGGAAGAATTTGAAGTGAGAATCCAAGGATTACAGCCAGGATAAGCCATTGATTTTCAAATAAATTGTTCTTCCAAAAAGGAACTGTTAGCGTTCTTACTGCAAAAACGTATACCAGAGAGTTAAGACCAAGTGTGGCAAAAGCTGCAGATCGGGCAAGAGTAATATCTGAAGAACTACTGTAAATATAGTGGAAAAATAAAAGTGCCACCAATCCCGATGTCAAACTGATAATACCAATTAATAAAATCATCCAGAGTGATACCAAAGGTTCCTTAGACAATCGCGGTTTCTCCTTCATAATTCCGCTCCGCTTTGGATCAATTGTTAAAGCCAAATTTGGAAATCCGTCAGATATTAGGTTTATCCAAAGTATTTGGACAGCGGTAATGGGCAATGGTAAGCCTAACAAAATACCTCCAATAACTACTATTATTTCTCCGAAAGCGTCGCTCATTAAATAAAGTATAATTTTTCGTATATTATCAAAAATACCTCTTCCTTCTTCGATCGCTGCTATAATAGTGGCGAAGTTCGAATCCAAGAGAACTAGATCCGCCGACTCTTTAGCAACGTCAGTTGCTTCTTCAACAACAATACCAATATCAGCTTTGTGCAAGGCTGGGGCATCATTTACACCGTCACCCATCATGGCAACAACTTCTCCATTTGCTTTTAATGCTTCAACTATTTTTAACTTCTGGTCGGGAGTGGTTCTTGCAAACAACCGAATGACTTTAACTTTTCGTGCTAGTTCTTCCTTTGCCATTTTCTCTAATTGACCACCTGTAATAATTTCCTCTTTTGTAACCGGCATTCCAATTTCAGACAATACGAACTCAGAAGTGTTTGTATAATCACCAGTAATAACCATCACTTTAATTCCAGCTTCTTTGGCTTGTCCTAAAGCTTCGCTTACGCCAAGCCTTACGGGATCAGAAAAAGCCAGGAGGCCTACCCATTCCAAGTCACTTTTTGCATCAGCTTCTACAAGTATCTTCTTTCTATGTGACACCATCTTTTTTGCCAGTCCGATTAATCTTTTTCCCTGACCAGCTAAGTCATCAATAGTATTCTCGATTTCCACTTTCTTGTTTTCTGACAAAATGCATCGCTCTAGTAACAAGTCTGGGGCACCGTTGATAAATATAATGTTGTCATTGCCCGACCATTTGTGAAGACTCATAAAATAGCGTTCTTTAGACGAAAATGGAATGCTGTCAAGACGGGGATGTTCTTGAATATAATCCTTAATAATTGTCCTACCCCACTCAAATGCCGCAATTACCAAAGGGTCATCCAAATCATTAGCTAATAGTGCCTGTTTTGCCAGGGCCTCTTTGTCACCAACATAATCCGTCATTTCCATCTTTCCTTGAGTCAGCGTGCCGGTTTTATCAACACAAATTGTTGTCACCCCTCCCAAGGTCTCTGCAGACGAAAGTTCACGAACCAATCCTCGACGTCTAAGTATTTTCTGCATTCCAATTGCAAGAATTACCGTTAGAGAAACTAGTAGTCCTTCTGGAATACTTGATACTGCAAGTGCCACTGACGTTGTAAAAATTTCTACCAAGTTTTCGCCACGTACAAGGCCGATAATAAAGACGAGTGTGGTTAGCACAACTATAACTACAACAAGTTTCTTACTAAATGACTTAAGTTGCTTTTGCAATGGAGTATCTTCATCGGTTTTTTGCACCTGTTCAGCAATCCTTCCAATTTTTGTAGCAATCCCTGTTTTTTCAACCTTCATTATCCCCTGCCCCACAGAAACTGTTGCTCCCATAAAAGCCTCACCATTTTTTTCTTTCAGAACAGGAGTACCTTCTCCTGTAATTATCGACTCATCAAAGTACAGTCGATTTGCAAAAATGAGTTCGCCGTCGGCAGGGACTTTTACTCCTTGGTTCAAAACAACTAAATCTCCCACAACAATAGTTGGCGTATCAATAACCACTCTTTTTCCATCACGAATTACTGTTGTTTTATCAGCAATATAGCTTTTGAGAGCATAAAGAGCGTCACTCGCCCGCTTTTCCTGAATAAACCCAAGAATGGTATTAATGAAAACTGCCAAAAATATGATAAAGCTATCCGAAAGATGGCCTATGGCTAAAGTTACAAGAGATGCGAAAAGCAAAACATAAACAAGCGGGCTTTTCAGTTGGGTTATAAAAAGAGAAAGTTGACTTGGCGGAGATTTTTCCGGAAGCAAATTTAATCCGTATTTTTTAAGTCTTTTTTCTGCTTCTTCTCCCGATAAACCATCCTTATTAGGAAACATAAGTCAATTTTAATCTAGTTTTCCAGTTTCAAGAAATAAATACAAGAAAAAGAAGAGTAAAAAAATCACGCCAATGTATTTTGGAACTGATTTACCTTTGAATACTAATAATGTCAGAACAAAAAACACAGTAACAATATTTAGAGTTAACCAGTTATTCTGAAGTACAAGATTGGTATTGCCAAAAAGATTTATTATGCCACCAATCAGAAGTAGATTATAAATATTGCTTCCGATTATATTTCCAATAGTCATCTTTTCATCATGCTCTTTCTGACTAAATATAGTTGTTAAAAGCTCAGGTAATGAGGTTGCAATTGCGGTTAAAGTTAACCCTAGTACCCCTGTTGACAGACCAGTTAGCAAGGATAATTTCTCTGTTGAAGTCACTATAAAATATCCTCCGGTAATTACTCCGACGATAGACAACAGAAGTATTATTATTTTTCTAAAAGTGAATTTAACTGACTTTTCGTTTTTGAATTTTTTGTTGTCCTCGTGAGTTCTTCCAAATAGGGCCCATTGATACTCAAGAAAAGTAAGCAGAAACGCTCCACTAATATAAAGTATTCCGAGAGTTTGATTTGGCAAAACATCAAACTTTTGTAAATACGTATAAATAGCGGTAATAATTAATAAAATCAAGGCATTTCTGGGTGTTTTGGTTGTTCCAACCCGCAATTTTCCTATTAATATGCCAACAGAAAAAACCAGAAGAATATTGATAATATTCGATCCGATTATGTTTCCTACAGCCAAGTTATAATCCCGTCTTGCCGAAGCAATAGCGGAAACGGAAAGTTCAGGAAGAGAAGTTCCAATAGCAACAACCGTCATGCCTATTATCAGGGGCGAGAGTTTAAATGATTTAGACAAAACCTCCGACAACTTAATTAAGGTTTTTATTGACAAAAGAAGTAAAACTATACCACTTGCTAAGGTAATTAATATCTCGGGCATTAATTAATTATAGCTTAAGTTTTAGTTACATTTCAGTAATACTAAGTGAAACCTACAAATCTGTTCTTCTATCTTTGTCGTCTATTTTATTACAAAATTCCTAGATGGTTAATTTTGAAAAAGCGAGATTTTACTTGTTTGCAAATTCGTACTCAGGATACATAAAGATTAAAATGGAGTCGATAAAGTCATCGGAGGAAAAGCCAGATAAAGAATCCGCTTCCATTGATGATTATCAAAGGCAACTTCTTTATCCTGCAATTGAAAGAGCAGTCGAAGTTTTTTGATCGATGTCAGAAGCGACACCAGATTTCAAACGCTTCGGGAACTAAAATCCGAATCGGTTTGTTACATCTGTTGCAAAGTTGTTGATAAAACAAATTGTCTGCAATGATGATGCTTCATTTCTTATTGTGGCTTATTTCTTGACTATATCATCACTTTTTGAAACACCTTTTTTAATACTGTCTCATTTGTCTCGTTTAGCCTCAATTGTGATACACTTGAGTTAATCAGCTATGGGCCCGAATGGTCCGAGACCCTACTGCTCAGCAAAATATTCACGTCTGAACATTAGTACCGAATCAGAACGACTCGGATATCCTGATTAATTTTTGTTAAAATATAAAATATGGACTTCAAACAACTTCAAAACAGAGCTCTGGAAATAAGACGAAAGTATTCCGATCTTGAAAAGATGAAGTATGGAAAAGAGTGGACTCGCGAACAAATTGTTCAGGGTTTTGTAGGTGATGTTGGAGATTTGGTTAAACTTATTATGGCTAAAGATGGTGTCCGCGAGGTGGAAGATGTTGATGAAAAACTTGCGCACGAACTGGCAGATTGTTTATATTCGATATTGGTAATCGCCAACAAGTATGGAGTTGATATTGAAGAGGAGTTTTTGAAAACAATGAATGAGCTGGAAGAACGAATTTCTACAAGGTAGGTTCAAGCTCTTCTATAATCTTTCGATTCGCTTTGTTCTACGCGGATCTACATTTATAATATTGCCGAGGCACCAAGCGCGGTCAAAGCATATGTTTTACGTTTATACTTTCGACTTCGCTTCGTATCACAAAATATCATTTATAATGAAGGATGAAGTATTTTGTTTACATCCTCCGAACCTCATCCGACACACTTTATATCGGGCAGACTAATAATTTAGAAAAACGGCTGAAAGAACACCGAAGTAAATCAAAAAGATCTGCAAAATATATGCGATATTTTGAGTCGTTCGAGCTTGTATATTCGGAAAAATACAAAACCAGAAGCGAAGCAATGCAGAGAGAATGGGAATTAAAAAAATTATCCAGAGCAAAAAAGGGGGAACTGATTTCGGGATATACAAAGGTTCGATAATGAAAGACTAAATATGAGAATTATTCTAAAACATAGTTAAGACTCTTCATTTTCCAAAATTCCATAATATATCGCCTTCTGGGGACGGGTAACTTCACTATGATCGTTCCAGTAAAATTCATTTATTTCCTTTCTATCTTGGACATGATAATACTTTCTTAAATTGGAATGGAGTTCGGATGCTTTTTCTTTTGACATTTTCGAATAATATTCAAAATCAAATCCCACAATCTCCAACTTGACCTGATCCTGGGAACGAACTCTGTAGGCATAACCATCAAGATCAGAATTATCATAACCCATACGTGCAACCATTTCTGAAAGAATATTTTTGGCGTGCCTTCTCATTCTGTATGCTTTAACCTTAGCGAAATCATCATAAGTTGGTTTGGGTGGTCTTTTTAGCTTAGAATGTAAAAATTTGTCAAATCCAGCAGATCCAACCCTGGTCCATCTATCAGAAATAATTTCCGGAGAAACATAGAGGTTATTAAAATTATCGCAAATTGTTTGGTATTCTTTTTCAAATTGATCTCTGTGGCTAAAAATTGCATTTTCCAACTCCACCCCCACTGCACTGTAATCTTGCAAATTTTCTTCATAATTAAAAACAACAAACGAAAAACCATCCGGATATAAAACGTACCCTATGGGTTTTTCCCAAGATAATTTGATGTTACCTTCATCTACTGTTCCCACATCATTAAACCGTTTTGCAACTTGATATTCCTCAGAAGATAATCTGCCGTCACGGTGTCCATTTTTCTTTATATCCGTATGTCTATCAGTCTTTTTTTCCTTTAAGATATATTTCCTATTGTCTACTTCAATCTCATAAACTCTGTCTTTAATTTGTCGTCTTTTTTGCCAATTCGATGGATTTATAAAATCTTCCCGCTCCACTTCATCTTCGGAGTTTACAACTATCTTGATTCCACTAGGTAAAACTGCCTCCCCGTTCTCATCCAAATTCACACCATTTTCCTGATTAACTATTTCCGCTCCTAAGGCCAAAATCTTTACATCGCGCGCGTATCTGTATCTTCTGGCAACCATATCTGATTCCTCATGTGTAAGATTGAAGTTATGCGCAACTCGACCACCGATTTTTTCATCCGGCACCGGAGGGGTATTCAGATATGTAACCAGATCTTCTTTGAACTTGTCATTTAATCTATCCAAACGGCCGTCGACTGAAGATAGTGATGAGAAAAAATTTCCTGGAAGTGATTCTGATACGGGAGTATTTGTAAAAGCAGTTAAGGTGTTTCTTACAGCGGGTTGAGCAAGAAATTCCCGTTTGACTGACTCTGTTACAAATCGCCACTGTAACTCAATGGTTTGCAAATCAAATATTTTTTTATTCTCAACGTAACTGCCAACATCGTGTTGTCCCGATAACTCCACAGCTTCATCCATACAGAACTATTGTACATCAATTTTATACTCATTTTTCTGTGTCAAAAAGGAAACGAAAATATCCCCAGTACCGTAAATTAGAAGAACCTTCCTCAATGGATTAATTTTGTTAGAATAATAGCTATGGACTTCAAACAACTTCAAGACCGTGCACTTCGGATTAGGCAAATGTATTCTGAAGTTGAAATGAAAAAGTATGGAAAAGAGTGGACTTGCGAACAAATTGTTCAAGGTTTTGTAAGCGATGTGGGAGACTTGGTCAAGTTTGTGATGTCCAAAGAGGGTGTCCGTGAGACAGAAGATGTCGATAAAAAGCTTGCTCACGAACTGTCAAATTGTTTGTGGTCAATACTGGTAATTGCCAACAAATTCGGAGTTAACATTGAAAAATCATTTCTAGAGACGATGAATGAAATTGAGACAAGAATTTCTGCAAAATAAGTAACCACCCAGCGGTCAAATCATTAACTCAAACCTGACGACATCTTTGCTATGACATCCTCCTTCGACATTATACGTCTGGGTTTCCCCTTTTTCCTAGAGGATGACATATCATGTTCGATTGATCCGCTTGCTTATGCAAGTGGTTTTCTCGAAACTGCTATAATCACATCATGAAAAATATTCCCGCTTCAGATTGCGTTTACGTCGGTACATCAAAAATTATTAAAGCCGGCCGGGGAGTTTTCACTAGTCGTGATGTTAAAAAGGGTGAAATTATCGAAAGATGCCCAATTGTTGAAATTCCAAGATACGAATTGTTTAGTTTGAACGATAGCATTCTTGTTACTTATTTCTTTTATTTTGGTAAAGAAAAGGAACGCTTGGCAATAGCCTTAGGATTTGGATCAATATATAACCATTCATATTCACCAAATGCAAAATTCAAAATAATACAAAAAGAGAGGCTCATTGATTTTTTCGCCTTAAAAAATATTAAAAAGGGTGGTGAGATAACCGTCAGTTACTACAACGGCACTCCTGAAAAAAGTCCTTTATGGTTTGAGGCGAAGTAGTGATTTTATATGACATTCTGGTATCAGACCGGCCACTCAACAAGAATACATGAATAACCCGGCAACACACTCCCTGAGAGAAATTCTTCAATACGCATATGCCTTGCGTGCAAGCATCGGACCCACTGAAAAAGTTGCAAACGAGAAGGATATTAAAGCCCTCGGAGGACAAGTAAAATTTCCCAAATTGAGAAGAAAGCAGATAAATGAGGCTTTAAAAGTTAGATTTCCCGAGTCGTATTATTACGCAGTTGAGACAGGCGTTGTTCCCCAAATTGGAGACCATACAAAAGGAATTGAACGGTCATGATCTCCCCTGACCAATCAGAAAGTCAAATGATTACTTTTCAAATCCAGACTCCCATAATAAATCGGCATTTGATATATTATTCAGCATAATTATATAATCCCGATAGTACAAAACTGATATGTATAATTCATTATCAAAAGAACATCCCATATCGTCTGACTTATCAATTGTTGCGACACATGGCTTTTCAGAACTGGAAAGGCGTTTAAGGGGCGTAACACTAAAAGACAATCCAAACATCCATCCATATCTGCGAAGCAAAATTAGCCTTAAAGAAGTTGCAATTGCAGAACTTCATCCCTGCGCGCTGTACGTCTTGGAAGAAAACCTTGCGCGTGTATCGCTTCTCCGTGAAGAATTTTTAAAAAGAGGAATTGATATTTTTCATCTCACAACTGAAAAGTCTATTATAAATTATGACTTTCAAGGCAGGTTGGGTTGTAGTCTCGCACCACCAATTGTCGAAGTTTCCGAAGACGACAATTATTTAAAAATAATTACAGATGGTTTACACCGGGTTTCTAAAGCTAGAGATAGTGGTGAAAAAACATTTTCAATCGTGCAAATTGAAAACGTTGCTGTGCCACTCCCCGCACTTCCGGTATCCTGGAACGAAGTTGATGTTTGCAAGGAAGTTCCTCCATCCGACCAAAAAAGAAGATACCGATTCAACACACCAGAAGAAATCAAACTATGGCAAGATAAAAACATCGGTCGTTTATTAACCGGACTTCCCGTAAGATTTGAAGGGGATCTAAGCTCTCAGTTATGGAAAACGCGTGATCAGACTCGCGGAGAAGACAAATACGCTCCATGGGACTTCCCCGGATAAACTTTTTTAAGATTATCCTAGCGGACCCTTCCTTTTTAACAATATACAAATATTGTAACACCGCCAGACATAAGTCTATATTTTTCTGGTTATAAATCTATTTACTCCTTTGATTCGAAGTAGCGTGAATTTCAATCTCCCCATGAAATGACTCCGTTGTATACGAATCGCTCAATTTACCATATTTATAAATTTCAACTTTCACCGGGTATATTCCTTGTTTTTTCTTTTCTACCCTACCTCTTGCACTGTCAACATGGTTTTGATTAATTCTTCCATTTTGCTCCAAAGACATTGCAACCTCCTGCATAAGATCCGTATTATCTGCCAAGGCGGCTCGCGCAGTATTTTTTGCCGCCGACCACGAAGCCCCAAATCCCCTTTCAACCACCATCTGGTCCCAACTTGTTCCTCCAAATCCCATCGCGCCAGCGGCAGCCGCAGTTGTTGCGGACATTTTAACAGGACGAGTTGTTCCCAAAGCGTATCCTTTTCGGATTATTGTTGCCTCCCTGATTCCCCCGTTTATGTCAGCAAGCACCACATGTGCAGCTTCGTGTAATGCCGTACCACCTGGTTTTATTCTGTGAGGTTCAATTTTGCGTGTAATGACTTTGGTCTCGTCGTTGAGGCTTTTGCTTTTAACTTCAGTTGTAGCTACACTAATTCTCTCTACCATCCTACATTATACAACATTTCATCAAAAAAATAAGACTCGCAGGCTATTTTCTTATACAAATCCAAAAAAGAAACCTCCGTTGATTTTGTTTCTTTTCTCACATCAACCTATTGCATAATTAACCAAGGATCAGTCCCTCCACTTTCTCATACAAATTTGCATGAGCGTTTCGCTGATAAGTAGCATAAATAACGTGCTACTATTAAAATATGCCAACATCTGCCCACATCCAAACACTCAATATACATGAACTAACTCCCTTCTTTTCTGCAGGTGTAATCGACCCGATAAAATTTCTCAACACGCTTTTTGACGAGGTTGTAAAAATCCGGGCTTCGGATATCTTTTTTGAACCGACAAAAACAAGCCTTCTTATCCGTGCCAAGGTTGACGGCGTTTTATACGAGATTGGTAATCTTTCAGCAGAGTCTTACCAACAGGTAGCTTCGAGAATTAAAGTTATGGCCAGCCTTGATCCTACGGAAAAGCGAAGAGTTCAGGAAGGAAAAATCAATATCGACCGCGACGGAATCATTGTCAATCTGAGAGTTGAAGTTGCAAGTACAGTCAACGGCGAGCTGGTCGTCATCCGTGTTCACGAAAAGAAAACAATTGTCATGCCTCTGGAGGAACTTGGGTTTTCTCATGTTTCTTATAACAACTATTTGGATATGCTTTCGCAACGAAGCGGATTGATTTGTGTCGTTGGACCAACTGGGTGCGGAAAGACAACGACGCTTTACTCAACAATTTCAAAAATTAATGAGGGCGGAATCTTCAACATTATGACAATTGAAGACCCGGTTGAGTTTTCCCTTGATGGAGTAAACCAGATGCAAGTCCAAAAAGAAACTGGTTTTACTTTCGCACAGGGGTTAAAGACAATACTGCGTTTAAGTCCTGATGTCGTTTTGGTCGGCGAAATTCGTGATAAAGAAACAGCCGACATAGCGGTTGAATCCGGTCTTACCGGACAACTAGTTTTATCAACTATGCACGCCGAAGATTCCATTGGCGCCCTCTTCAGACTTCTCGATTTGGGAATTGAAACATATCTTTTAAACTCATCCTTAATGGGAATTGTTGCCCAAAGGTTAATTAGAAAAATCTGTAACTCCTGCAAAGAAGCAAAAACAATTTCAAAAGACGAATCAGACCTCTTTCAAAAGGCTGTCGGTAGAACACCAAGGCAGCTTTTCACCTCCCCAGGTTGTGAATACTGCGGAAGTATCGGCTTTAAAGGTAGAATGGGAATCTACGAAGTTTTGGTTATGAATTCAAATATCAGGGAATTTATCAGAAATAAGGTAACCGAAACGGATCTTAGAAATAATTTGACAAGAAACGGTTATGACACTCTTTTGAAAGACGGTCTTTTGAAAGCAGAAATGGGCCTGACGACTGTTGATGAAGTGTTAAGAAACAGCCTCAGAATCTCTTGAGCAAAGATTGTCGATAGTATACAATACAAATATGGCAGAAGACTTAGAAACGACTCCATTATCAAACGAGGAGGCTCACACCGAGGCAAATCTGTTAAAACATGATGTGGCTCACGTAGAAGCAAACGTAAAAGAAGAAGCAGAAAAACAGCCTGGATTAAAAGAGTCCGTCAAAGATTTTAAAGACACCGCTTATTTGGAATTAGCGTCGCAACATCTTGAACATTATAAAGATCAAGATCCTACCTTATACAAAGCATTAATTCAGCTGCAGGGTGCTACGGACAGGCTTGCAAACAGTCGCATAGATGTACGGTTGAAGCTTGATCGGATAAGGAATCCCAATAGTGAAGTTCGAACCACCCCAAACCCAAAAGAATGGGAACAGGCAAGGAAAAAAACTTTGGAATCAGCTAATTCAACTATCCACAATCTCACGCTTGATGTACAAGAATTAAACAAACGTGGACCACAATCTGATCTTACTAATGTATTTCAAGCAATTGAAGGTCAAATGAAACACATTGGCGACAGAAACTACGATCCCGAAAAAATCGGGGCGATGGTGCAAGGTGTTCTCGCAGAATTAGAAGTTAGTCGTCACCCATTTACACTAAAATCTAATTATAAGGTGGATCTTGGGAAAGCAACCAGCAAACAGGAAGCCTTTGATTCATCAGGGAAAGTAGCACCACAAACTCAACAGCAAAACACTTAACATCTAATCTTTTTTAAGTGAAAACACTTCTAGTTGATGAAGTCTTACAAAATAGCTTTACAATCTCCTAATAAAGTGGTCAGATTCACAGTTTTCATGAAAGGGTTTTTAAAAAACTTGAGGCTAGTGATATTCTTCCTGCTTTTTCACTTTCATCTACTACTGCCTGTAAACGCAATCTTAATTGTTCGACATCTTCAATTTTTTTACCATTATCGTCTGTTAATGCTAGACGTGTTTTATAAAAATCGATATCACCAATAAGATCGCTGGTATGTCTTTTATGTATAAGTTCCTTTGCGCAACCAAAAAACCCAGTTCACTCTCATCTGAAGCCCTTACTGCTTTAAGGCGTTCGTCTTCACTTCCAAACGGTATTACTACTGCGGTTTCTCTGCGAAGATCTCCTTCAAAGCCAACCGGCCAAGCAACGGGTTGATGATTACCAACTTCTAAAGCCATAACAACTTTCCGATTTGTAAGGTCCATGCAAATAGAAGTCAAGAATTACACCTAAAATATTACTGCATCAGAATATATAAAACGTAGATTTTGAAGATTTTTTAAGATTTAGGAGTTAAATATTAAAAATTGGGAAATCAAATTTGTTACTCGACTTTATTCTTATGAACCTTAAAATATCTTTTTGACAAAAAGGTCCACTCTATTTTCTTTTTCTTCACGAACCACCCTATCTGTTTGTGTTCTGGACTGACACATCATCTTACCCAACTTCTGACCAAGGTCCTTTGCATTTTGAATTTCATCCTCGCTTGTCCCATTTCCTAAAGCTTTTGCTTCAACCATAGCCAAGATAACCTTTTTTCTGTCTTTTAGGTTATTACTTTCTGCCACAACCCCAATTGCGCAATCAACTATCTGAGGTAAATCGCTTTCACCAATTAATTGATCATCAAAATAATACTCTGGTGACATAGACGATGATTTTACTTGAAGACACAAATAATAACAAACCTATTTTTTATCTTCCGTACTTTTTTTCCTTCCCCTACTTCTTCTTCTGTCCCTTAACTTTTTTTCTCTTTCCTGATTTACAATAATCTTTTCCCGCAACATTTTTTCCTTCCTCAACATTTGGTCAACGATTTTTTGGCATGCAGAATCCGGGCAGGCCATAATAGTTGTCTGCACTAAAGATGAATTAATATATTCTTTCTTAGTCTTCACAACCATCCTCTGCTTTCCGCAACGAATGCATAAGTTTGTATAACGATCCGTCATGTTAGATTTTAATTCCTTCCTCCTCTAAATCCTCCTCTACCACCGTTTGAACCACCTCTTCTGTCATTAAATCTCGGTCTGTCTGAAAAATTTCTTGGACCTCTTTCTTCTAACGGACGGGCAACATTAACAGTAATTTTTCTGCCTTCAACTTCAGACTCGTTTAGCTTTTTGATAGCCTCATCGGCATCTTTATCATCTTCAAACTCAACAAATCCAAAGCCTTTGCTATTTCCGGTAAATTTATCGGTTATAACATTAGCAGAACTAACTTTACCAACAGCCGCAAACATATCATTCAGCTGTTGTGAAGTCACGCTGTATGGAAGCCCTCCTACAAATAATCTTTTAGTCATTTATCTCACCTCCTTTTTCTTATCCTGCCCCATCAGATAGATTTCTACCTTTTGGGCTGGAAATTTTAACCTGCTTCTACTAGTGGATAATAAATGACTTATAAACTATGAAGTCCAATTATCGACTTACAAGTGTTCGGAACGACCGAATACTTATTCAGCTTTATGGCTGTAAAAGAAAAACAAGTTCAAAAAAGCTAAAAATTAGCTTCTATAAGAGACATTATACCACAATTTTAAGAAGATTGCTAAATTAAACCCCGCTCTCGGTTTTAGCGAAAACCCGGTCCTTCGCCCATCGCTCATTTAACCCTTTCCATTTCTTTCCTATAACTTTCCGCTTTTATGCCATAAATTCTCGGAAAAGACTTGGGTTCGTTAATATAAAATTCTATGCTGCTATATTCCATCAAAAACTCAACGCCTTTGTTCCTGTATTTTTTTACATCTATCTTCCGGGGATAGGGGGATCGATTTGGCATCCTGGATGTTTCATTATCGGCAAGACCATATATGCGGTCAAAACCCCGGATAAAACTGCCTTTACCCTGCTTTAATAATCCGTCGATTATTACTCTTAAAACTTCAGCACTATGCGTTCTGCAGTTTATGTCTTCGATAAAAACCAACCTTTTTAAATCTTCAGGCTGATCGTTAACTCTATCACCTACTACCAACATTAAATCGGAGTGCTTTTTTTTGGTTTTATCATAAAAAAACGCCGACTCTTCAACTTCAGCGTATGTTTTATAACCAAACCGGTGTCTGAAATAGATTATATCGTTTGGCCAGATGTCATCTTCGGCAATCAGCTTATTTAATCCACTAATTCTAAGAGCTTCCTCTGCATAGCGCTCACCCGCAGAAGTAGTAAGAAAGTGCCGATACCCCTTGCTGGAAAGATATTTCAGAAGCTCCCGAATGTCAGCTCTTAAAAAGATTCCCTCCTGTCCATTGGGTACTTCCTTTCCTTGTAATTGATATTCCAGCTGTTCAAACACACCCAGGGTGTCATCCAAATCCCAGCAAATCGCGCCTCTTTCTTGTCTTTCTATCATGGTGTGTATTCTATCACTTACGCAGTAAAACTGAAACTATGGGTCACTCGATAAGAGGGAGCCGAAGTGTGTCTGGACACTCCGTGAGTGTCTTAGCTTGATAAAATCTTAAATTTATATTTCTCGTCGAATTCTGAACACTTGAGATGTTGAGCGCATTCCTTTAGTCGTGTTCGCAACTGTCTGACATCCCGCCCGTGTGCGGCGGGAGAAGTTTTGCGAACACAATACGAGCGAAACATTGAAAGTTTGAAGAATTCATACGAGGCTCTTTCTTTCTCCAATTTCTTGGAGAAGCAAGAAATTGGAAGGCTTTATCTATAAAAAATAATGTTAAAATACACTCATTATTGTAGTAATTTAATAGTTCAATAATTTATTAATATGAAACTTAATTCCAAACAACTCCGGGTCTCAAGCCCGAGCAATGAAGACATTAAAAACTTAAAAAGAAATCCAATCTATCTTATTCTGGATAACGTTTTGGATACTTACAACATCGGCTCACTGTTTCGCTTGGCCGACGCAACTGGTGTTGCCAAAGTTTATCTTTGCGGGAGAATGGAATATCCGCCATCGTCACGCGTACATAAGGCGGCGGTTGGAACAGAGAACTGGGTGCCGTGGACCACCAAGAGCTCCGCACTTCAGGCGGTCAGGGAATTAAAAAGAGAAAATATACAAATTATTTCTGTCGAACAAGATTCGCACTCAATCAGTTATAAAGACTTAAACGCCAAAGTTTCGTTCCCCTGTGCCGTCGTCGTCGGACACGAATCGTACGGAGTCGATCAGAAGATTTTAAAGCAATCTGATATTATTGTTGAACTTCCGATGTACGGCATTAACAAATCTTTCAACGTTTGGGGCTCGGCAGCAGTTATTCTCTATAAAATCATCGAGGGACTACCGTCAAAATAACAATCTTCTCCCAGTATTTCTGTGACGTTGATCAGTTTGGAAACACGACATAAAAAATAAACTATGCGATTTTGAACATGTAAACTTAAAAAATTCAAAACACCATCTCAAATGATTATCCACTTCCTACTTCTCAATAAAATATCTTCTTACTGAGGATAATAACTTTCTCTGATCAACCCCCTCCCAATAAGCCAAGTATCGCAAAAAAGTATCGGGCGATCTTTTTCTTAAGATTTTCAGCACTGTTTCTTTTATTTCACCCGTAGACACGCTTTTCCTTCGTAAATTTAACAAGACCCCCTCTACTTCAGAAACAATCTTCTCCGTAAACAAACTCGCATCTCCTCTGTCGACTCCTTTTTTGTCAAGCGATGAGTGGTAAATACTGGCATAAAGTTTAATCCTACTGAAACGCTCCTTCTTTCCGGATTTTTTTATAACTGTAAGGTAGTTCAAGTTAATGTTTTCATAAGTCGTAAAAGTGTTGTTACATTCCAAACACTTCCTTCTCCTCCATATTTTATTCCGTTTACTATTTGGCCGTGAGTTCGAGACCATTATTTGTGAACTTCCACAAAAAGGACAATCCATGACAATATATTGTCATGTTTCACAAACTTAATCAAACTATTTTCGAAATTCTACGATTGATTCTTTGGCCAACATAATTTTTATTATCAAGACCCTGTTCTAGCATCGGTTCTCAATAAGACTCATAAAGATAAATAAATACCGATTGATATGCAAAAGGGGGTGATTAAACTGAAGGAACAAGAACCCAACTTTTTCATTCTCTTTGCATATTTTTTCAAAAAAATTGCCGATTGTGGATTAAGCAAAAGCGAGTATGAAGAAATTAAAAATCAGCCGATCTGCCACGAGAACGTTTCGGAATTTGTTCAGGCAAATATCAATCTGGGGAATTTCGAGTGGAAAAACAACAGGCTTTACAACGTCCAAAGAAGAAATTTCCTTGACCTTACCGATAAGACGCTCGCGTCTCTAAGATTGAATGCCATGCAGGCGGGTTTAACTGAAGTCGAATACGCAGGAAAGATTATTGAAGATCATCTGAATAAATGACCACCCGATTATAATGTTTTGTGTATCAACCTCTCATACGCTTCGCCAGCGTCTATATTGGATCAATTTAATCAAGATCAATTTGGAATTTACTTTTCTGAAGTTTATTTCAACGCAGCATCAACAGCAGCCTTCATATCGTTCCAGCTGTAAGCTCCGGCAAAGTTTGTCGTGTTTACAAAAAACCCTGGAGTTCCACTAACGCCAATGCTTGAGGCCAACTGTGTGTCACTTGTTAACCTCGAATCGTACTTTCCGCTATCAATACAGCTTTTAAGCTTGTTCGTATCAGCGGCCGATTTCAGAAAATCGGCAATCTGTTGTGATTTTGTCTTATCATTTTTAATGGTGTTGTTTAAAAGATTATAGCCCTCGTTTGAATAAAGTAGATCGTGCACCTGCCAAAACCTTCCCTGTTCATAGGCACAATACAACGCTTTCATTCCCATCTCGCCACTGCCGTGTCCGGGAGTGTAAATGTACACCAAAGAAGCTTGACCGCTGTCAACCAGTTTCTTCATCTCCGGGACTGGTGCGACATATGTTCCGCCATCTGAGACTAATTTGAATCTGTCACCCGCTTGAGCGTTCAATTCTTTATTTGCTCCAGCTGCAATATGACAGTACGGACAACTTGGGTCCTCAACTTCAACGAATAAAAGTTTTCTGTTTCCATCGCCAAATTTAATTAGATCCTGTCCGAATAACTTTTTAATTTGGTCCATTGAAACTTGAATCTGTGCTGGTTGTTGCGCGGCAGCTGCTGCTGTTGGAGCAGCCGTTGAGGTTGTTTTAATTGATCCACCTTCAAGGTTACTTACTTTTTCCCACAAGATTCCTATCGCAAAAGCCATCACAACTGAAAAAACAATTAGAACGGGTCCTAATTTCTCGAAGAGTCCCTTTTCAACTTTCTTTGGAACTTCCGCTTTAACCATGCTATATATAATGCTTACTCTGCCCCGTTTTGTCAAGACGTGAAAGACGTATCTAAATTAACTTCGACAACAAAATAATTTACAGCTGGCAAGTATAGAAGTTTTCAAATGCTGTTACAAATTAACTTGAAGAATTGTCCTCTAAATATTTCAAAACGTCCATTGCTGCCATACAACCAAATCCGGCAGCGGTAATTGCCTGTTTATAGCGATCATCGTGAACATCGCCGGCTACGAATACACCGGCAATATTTGTTTTTGTGCTGTCGAAAACTTTAATATAACCCCGATCATCCATTTCGACGGGTCCTTTAAAGATATCGCTATCGGGTTTGTGGCCAATCGCAACAAAAACACCATCCAAAGACAACTCTTTTATCCCGTGAGTTTTTGTATTTTCAATCTCAATCTTATCAACTTTGTCCGCTCCGATAATTTTATTAACTTCGGTATCCCAAACAACTTCAATTTTATGATTTGCAAATATCTTATCTTGCATTACCTTTGAGGCCCGAAACTCACCACGCCGGTGAATGATATAAACCTTGTCGGCATATTTGGTTAAAACGTTTGCTTCCTCCATTGCAGAGTCTCCCCCGCCAACAACGGCCACAACTTTATTTTTATAAAAAGGCGCATCACAGGGTGCACAGGTTGCAACACCGCGTCCTATAAGCTCTTTTTCACCGGGAACATTGAGCCATTGGGTTAAAGCTCCCGTAGCAATTATTACTGACCGCGAACGATATTCAACGCCACCTGCCTTAACAACAAAAGGCCGCACATCTAAATCCACAGTTTCAGCATTCTTCTCAAGAAAAGTTGCACCAAATCTCTCAGCCTGATGACGCATTGCCAACATCAGATCTGGTCCATGCACACCTTCGGGAAATCCGGGGAAATTATCAACAACCGTCGTCAACATCAGCTGACCTCCCCAACTTTCCCCACCGACAATCAATGTTGAAGCGTTTCCACGCGTCGTGTAAATTGCGGCGGTTAAAGCCGACGGGCCACTTCCAACAATAATCACGTCGTATATTTTCTCACTCATGATATTTCAGTATTCATTATAAACTCACCATAAATTCAACGATTTCCAACCTCTAAAAAAACTAAAGTCTATAAATTTAAAAACGCCAACTTGACATTTATTGCCACTTTGCTTAAAACCACGGCATTTATGCCGTGGATGTAGCAAATTTTCGCGATTAACATAGTTAATCGCAAGCGACAAAATACCACGGCTTTCAAGCCGTGGAAGTTTATTACTAGGCAGTTCAAGAAGTTCATAGGCAAATGGGATGATTTACAATCCCACAACCCAACTCACCCGAATCTTCGCACAAGAAAAAATCTCTGACAACAACAGTCTTAAATTTATTCTGTTGGCTTTGTTCCTTGTACACTTCCAAAAGGAGTCGTACTCGCACCCGTTTCTTCGGGTTCTTCTGCAGCGTCCATTGATGAACCGCCAATTTCCACCGGTTGTGTCGGTACTGATTCATCCATCGGATTTACCGGCTGTTGAGCCGCTCCAATTGGATTTGTTCCCATTGGACTTGCTGGTGGCTCGGACATCGTCACCCCCCTCACAGGTTCCATCACTGTTGACATTGGCTCGGGTTCTGAGACTCCACCTATAGGACTTGTTTGTTCGGGAGCAGTCGGCTCCTCCGAACCCAACCCAGAAACTGCGGGTTCAAATGGTTTTGTAGCCATTGATGGTTCGCTAGCTGGTCCAACTGTAGGTGGTGTCGCTTGGCTTTGCGAAATCATGGGGTCCACACTAGACACAGGCTCATCTTGTGTAACAGTTGTAGAGCCCGGCATCGCGCTACCACCCATCGAACTCGTACTTGTTTTTTTAGGATCCAAAATAAATCACCTCCCCCAAGCTTGATAGCTTTCTATGATTATCAAACAGAATCACATTATGATATAAATTATCATAACGTGAGTCTTATTTTGTTAAAGTATTCTTCATTATTCGTAAAAACCAATTTTAAACTAGACATAAAAACTATGTTAGCTTCTTTATAAGTTCATCGTAACCGCCCCTACCGGCAAATCCAATCTGACGACCGATCTCTTTCCCATCTTTAATAAGAACAACAGTGGGAATACTCATCACATCATATTTGGCCGGATAATTATGGTTCTCATCAACATTAATTCTCGCAAAAACAATTTTATCTTTATGTTCTTCGGACAATTCTTCTAAAACAGGTTCCGCCATTTTGCAAGGACCGCACCAAGAAGCCCAAAAATCAACCATCACGGGCACTTTTGAAGACAAAACTTTCTCCTCAAAATCGCTGTCGGTAACTGTTACTAATGCCATACGATACGTATTCAAATATACCCACCAAGCCCAGGTTCGTCAACCAGTAAATTGGCACATCTTCGTTCAACACTATAAAAAATCCCCACCCGACATTGACAAAACCTCTTGTCTTCTTCTTTTTCCCAGTCTACCATACACATATGAGTAAAAAAATAATCACAGCACTACTTATTTTAATTTCTTTTTTCCTACTTCCGGCTTCAGCTTTAGCAGTCTGTCCCGTGTGCACGGTTGCAGTCGGAGCGGGGCTCGGCGTTTCCAGAGCGCTAGGTATCGACGATGCTGTTACTTCCGTATGGATTGGCGGACTTATCCTTTCGATGAGTTTTTGGCTAATAGACTGGGTGGGTAAAAGAAGAAAAAAATCGCTAAATACCAACTACCAACTCTTGATCGCTGTTTTGATGTACGCACTCACTCTTTTGCCGTTACATTTTAGCCATTTTATAGGTCGTCCCTACAACACCCTGTTTGGTGTTGATAAAATCCTCTTCGGATCTACTGTCGGGTCGGCTGTTTTTATGTTGGCGGTTTGGGCAGATAAAAAGGTCCGCCAAGTCAAGGGCAAACAACTGTTTATCTATCAAAAGGTTGTCTTTCCCACTTCAGCCCTTCTGACAGCGAGTGTTATTTTGGAAGTTATCATTCGAAGCCTGCGATAAACAATCTAAAATTTTTACTTCAGCAAAGAAGCCAAAATTATTGTAAAATTGCAAATTAATTCCACATTTGTAAATTTTGTGACACGTTTGTCTATGAAAATAAAAAGCTATAAAACCTTATTAGAAAAAGTTGAAAAAGTAACCGCGCAAAAACAGCTTGACCTTTCCTCCGGTGAAGATTTATCGGTTGGAATTATGAACTTGATTTCCATTGAGGAGCACTTGTTTTTTACCTTCAACAAGACTAACGACAGTAAATACATCGAGCTTCTCAACGAAGTCCGAAAAATGCGAACGGATCTTCTTAAAGAAATTATTAAAGACTATGAGGGTGAAGTTTGGTGTATTTCTAAACATTTGCTCGCCGCCTCCATGAGAATCATGGAAGTTGGAACGAAAGAGCTCAAAAAGGGAGACAAGAAAAAAGCCGAGAATCTTTTTCAAAAGTCGTACCAGTTGTATTCACTATTTTGGGGGTTAAATCTTAACATCGTAAATTTGGAAAAAGGTAAAAAAGAAAAACCTGATGGCGTTGGCTTTGTTGATGAAAAAGGCAGCGACCAGGGTCGCGTCTCCGTGTTTGCAAAACTGGGTAGTTTGGTGCAAAAAGCTGTCGACTGCTGCCGAGAGTAATTTAGCCTCAGTTTCCCAAAACAAATTTCCAATGACCATTTTCAAGGCGGATATGGTAGGCTTTATTCGAATCAAACAATATTCCTGCATAAAATCTATATTCCCGTTCTCTTTCTGAAATTTGTTTCCTGTCTATCTTTCTACTTATATCAAACCAATTGCACAGAGTCTTTGCTTCGGCCAGATAATCCACCCTGTCCTTTGAGACACCAACCGACAAGTCGGCTTTTGCAATCTCCGAATATTTACCATCAACAAATTTTAAGGAACTTATCGCAACTGCTTCAAACTTTTCAAAACTACAAAGCGTTTTCAGCTTGGTCAATGTCAGTTCAGGACTGGGTTTTGTAAATTCAGGAACAGGGACTTTAATCTCAACAATCCCTCCAACAATCAGCGCAAAAAGAATCAGGGCTGCAATGGTTAATGCGTAGAAATAGATTAATTTTGTTTGATGCATGCTGTATCCACTTACAACTATACATTAATTACAAGTGCGACAAAACAGATGAAGAAATTCACATAACGGCCGTCTCGGCTGAATTGATTACTAAATTCAAACCCGCCACGCCAACGTATAAACCCAATACAATAACTCCCACGCCAATAGCGAAATTCTTGGCTCCCTCTACAAATTTGGATTTTTCCGCTTCTGCCGACATATGGCACTATTTTACTACAAGCTGATATAATATGACAGTTTGGAGACGTGGCCGAGTGGACGATGGCGTTGGTCTTGAAAACCAATGTAGCGGTTTTCCGTTACCAGAGGTTCGAATCCTCTCGTCTCCGCCAGATGGGAGAATTAATTCAAAAATTTTAAAATCTCTTGAAATATGTTGAGGAAAGATAATAAAGATTATTATTTCGACTACCTCTTAAATACTCAAAAATGGCCGCAGTCTTGGTATCACCAAGAAAAATTACAAATGACACAAAAATTAGTCACCGAACTGCCAATTGGGAGTAAAATATTAGACGCAGCTTGTGGAACTGGACACATCACAGCAAAATACTCAAACGATTATCAAATTTATGGCACAGATGTCGAACCAGAATCAATAAACTATTGTAAAACAAAATACAAAGGAAATTTCCGCCTTGCAAGTTTATATGACAAGCTGCCCTATAAAGACAATTTTTTCGACTTAATATTATTTCACGATTCAATAGAGCATTTCAAAAAACCCAAGATCGCCTTAAAAAATCTATCTCGGGTATTAAAACCGTATCGCAAGATTTGCGTATCGACTATTAATTATGGAAACCCGATGTGGACAATTTTGGAAAACACGTGGCACAGGACTGTTGCCGGAAATTGCAGAACTTTTTCAGAAGACACTCACCCATCAAGATATACAATAAAATTATTGAGAAACCATTGTAATTCATATTTTCAAGAGATAGAACTCTCTAAAAGAGTGTTTATGATGGAACTTTTTTACATTGGAAAGAAATAAAAATAGAATGTTGGAAGTACACCCCTGGGGGAACTTCGTTCCGAAAAATTGCCGCTATCTTTTCTTAGGTTCATTTCCTGGGAAACTCGATGAAGGAAACAATTGGTTTTATGGGTCTAAACGAAACCAATTTTGGAAAATTTTGGAGGCTGTTTATGGAAGAACTCTTTCATCGATAGCGGAGAAACAAAAACTTCTCAAAAACATTCGCTTTGCAATGGCCGACGTTATCCTTAGCTGTGAACGTAAAAAGGACACCAACCTCGACGCAAATCTAACAAAGATTACCTACAACAAAAAGGCAATCACAAAAATTTTACGAACCAACAAAATTAAAAAAATATTCTTTACCAGTAAATTCGTAGAAAATTTATTTAAAAACGTTTTTCCTAACCACCTAAACTTATTTCCTGTAACTAATCTTTACACTCTTCCCTCTCCTTCACCTCGGTTTGCAAAGATGACGCTTGAAGAAAAAATAAGAAGCTATAGGAAACTGCTTCCATTTAATTTAATTTAAATTAAATCAGTCTTCGTACAGGGGGTTTGTCGATTCTTCAGGAAATTTGTCGGGCATAATTGACCTATCACCACTTGCTTTTAACGCATCCTCTTGATCTATTACAAACATTGCAGCAGCAACATTTTCTTCGACAGCTTCCCAAATTTTATTATCCCTTCTTTTTTCTGCTGGCACAAAAACTTTACCGTTTCTGGGATCAAACCATGTTTTCCTATGATGGTCGTCAACCGGCAGCACTCTTTCCCCTACCTCGGGGACTTTCCACAAACATCTTGACATCTTTAATAATACTTTCTTCTTCAATCCGGGGTTCGCTGCGATTTCTGAAGCTTTTTGTAGCAATGCTTGCTCCGACTCTTCCCAATCCCTATTTTTCTCCACAGTCATATTTCATTATTTGCCGATGTTAGGATTGCTGTCAACTATCGCCTAAATCTGTTTTTATGATAACATTAGTGTTTGTATGATTTATTACATTTTTCGCCACGGAGAAACCTACTTCTCAAAAAACAACCTTCATTACGGTGAACATTACCAAGATGCTGAAATTCTACCTGAAGCTGTACCGGTAATTGAAAAGTTGGCCGAGTATTTAAAGAACAAAATTTCAGAAGACAATTACACATCACCTTTTAAGAGGGCTGTTCAAACTGTTGAAATTGTCGAAAGAATTACCGGAAAAAAATTTATTTACAATGAACGTATTAAAGAAGAGGGTTTAAGCCGTGCGGAAGAATCTTTAGAACAACTGGAAAAGAGATTGTCCGATTTTATAAAGGATGTGGAAAGTAAAAATGCCAAGTCCGTTGCGGTTTGCTCGCACGGCTGGCCGATCGCCGCGCTTTTGGGACTTCTCAACAAAGGCTACATCACTAAAATGGATTTGGCGAAATATCCTGAATGCGGGCAACTAATCACTGTTGAAAATAAAACTATAAAGACGCTGGACTTCAATCAAGGAGGATGACATATCAGAGTTCAATTCATCCCCACCTTGAAGGGTGGGGTTTTCTTGAACGCTGTTATAAACAAGAAAGGACCAAACGGTTCAGTCTGAAAAAGTAACCTAAACCTTCTTTTTTAAATTTAAAAACGATACCGAAGCGTTTATCAAAAATGCGCTCAAACTCATCCAGGGAATTGTGATGTAGCCGAAGTATATAAAAAAATTATCGCTGCAGGAAACTGAAAAGCCTACGTCGCCGCAAGGCGCATAAGGATTTGGATTAATTTGAAGATTATAGTGATAAATCGCAATTGCCAGGCCAACAAGACTTAAAATCAAGACGTATTTGTAAACATCTTTTGTTTTTTTGTAAAGTGCCACCAATATCAGAAACACTTGCGGATACATAAAGATCCGCTGATACCAACAAAGTTTGCAGGGTGTAAAACCACGAACTTCTGAAAAATACAAGCTCCCAGAAGTTGCAATCAAAGAAACAAGAAACAGAATTTTAAGTGAGTGTTTTTCAATCAATTTCTCAATTCTTCCCCAAGATTTTGCAAGACTATTATTTACTTTTCCCAAAACAAAAAGTGCTGCGACGAGAACAAAAACTGCGTTGGAAAGTAATACTAAAGTTGCCAGAAGTTTTTGACCATCCATATTTGTAAAAGGCTACATTAATTTGCCAGTGCGTTATCGATTGCGTTTTTCAAATCATCGTACCCGTAGTTAACATTTACTTTCTTTCCATTAACAAAAAACGTCGGAGTCGCATCAACCCGAAGCATATAGGCTTCGTCTTCGTTATCTTTGATACTCTGCGAGACAATATCAGAGTTGTAATCGGACAAAAATTGATCTGTGTTCAAAACCAAAAAGTTAGCGTACTCAACCATTTTATCCTGAACATTGCTTACACTGTCCCACTCCGATTGTTTTTCGTAAAGTAGATCCGCCATTTCCCAAAATTTTCCCTGCATACCCGCAGCTTCGGCTGCCTTTGATGCTGCCAACGCATTCTTATGTTGAGGAAGCGGAAAGTGGCGGAAAACTATCCGCAAATTGTCTTTATATTCACTTTCAATCTTAGGCAAGACTTCGGTTGAATAGATCTTACAAGCAGGACATTCAAAATCAGCATACTCGATAACTGTCACCCTTGCGTTCGGATTGCCCCTGACCCAATCGTCACTTTTAACACTCAAAATACTACTTGCGCCAGGGTCAGGTTGTGGGGTGTTAATCCACTGCCAGAGTTGGTATCCTCCAAAAGCAACGACAACAATTGCAATTAGCCAAAGCAATGTTTTTTTTATTTTCCCCGAATTCTCACTTTTTACCCGTTCGTTTAATTTTTCTTTTTTTACCAGCTCCCTTTTTTCTCTTTTAGTCAGTAGACGATCCTGCTGCAAAGTCATCGACTCGTCACTCTCACCTGCGGTATTTTCCATGGAAAAGATTTTACTATCTTATTAAAATTTTGTATACAGTAGATCTTTCTGTAACAAAAAACATTGAAGAGTTTATAGCATCAAGGTAAAAACAAATAAAACCAGACCGTTTGCATACAAATATACTCTTTCCCTGTGCTCATCAAGTTTTATTGGTATTTGCGAAAACCATCTGTCAATTTTTCCGCTTTGCACAAACTCAACTAACTGCTCGACAAAAAGTTTCAGTGAAAATCCATAAACAAGTCCCCTTCCGAATAAGTTACTATTTGAAGTCAAGATTAAAAGTGTAAGCAAAAGAAAAAGCAGTTGAAAATAAACTGTATGTACAATTAGACGGGCTTCCTGAAATTTGGTTTGATGCACATAGGCAACTAAAGCTTTTATTTTCTGTGGAGAAAAAATAGTTTTTACTGTCAGCATTGAACGGACGCTTTTGGAAAATTCCTCGTTAGGTCTGACAACAAAAGCATAAAAAAGATGGTCAATAAACGGAAGATAATAACCAAACAAAGTGCCAAACCAGACCAACGCATACGAATAGTTAAACCAACGTTTTAAAAGAGTAAGTAAAATCAGAAGAACAATAACCCCGATAAATTTATTGAAACCACCCCTGCCCATCCTAGTTTAAGATTAAACTATTTCGACTATAAAATCCAGAAGTTTAAAATTACAACAACATCTCTTTACAAGCTTGAAGCAAACCGCACGATATGTTAGATTTCGAGAATGCTGTTGAAGACAGATACTTCGTCTCTCAAATTACTGGTTAGTCTGAATAGCCAGAGGATCTAAAACACGCCAGGGGAAAAATTGTTAATTTAATATCTCAACGACTATCATTCTTGGACAAAAAAATAAAGGGTTGAAAATAGCAACAGAATTTGCACAAGAAGAAATACGAAAATCGAAACAATCTAATCAACCATCTGAAAATCTCCTACAAATTATATTAGACTGACCATATCCAATTAATTGATAAATCGGAAACTCAAACTACTACGCCAAACTATAATCCTTTTTTAAAATATCTGCTGTATGGCAAAGACGCACTAACCATTTCTAAATAGGAAGAATCCAGTCTCGTTTTATTAATAAATTCACCATCTGCAATAAACCTATATCTTTCTATCTCAAAAGTTAAATCGTCAGACACCTCAATCCCCTCTTGCAACAAAAACTGTCTTTGCTGCTCGGCGGAATGTTTCGATCCCTTAATGCTAATTCGTCCTTGATTATTAACAACCCGCCACCAGGGGAGTGGTGTGTGATCTTCAAGTCCATTTAAGACCCAACCAACCTGTCTTGCCGCCCTTGGTAAACCCAAATACAGTGCAACTTGGCCATAGCTAACAATCTTGCCGTAAGGGATCAGGTTGACAACCTTTATAACACCGTCTTTAAACTTTGACATTCCACTTTTATTTCATAGTTTTTCGGAGATTTCAATATTTTTGTTACATTATACGTAGAAAGCTGTCAAATCCTTAAATTTCATTCGCATACCTGCGTGCATATTTGTAGATCCGATCGTAACCACCAATCTGGCATAGCTGAATTAATTCTTCACACCTTTTGAGCATATAGTTTTTCGTCCGCAATCCTCTCATTTTCAGGGCAAACATCATTTCTGTTCTAAACACTTGGATTTTTCTTGTAATGTAATAGGCATCGGCTGGGTCCATCGTTGACAGGGCTAATATTAATTGCTCTAGATAAAAATTCGCTTTCTTATAATCCCCCGTATCAAACAGACTTCTAGCTACCCCATCATAAACATTAACTTTGTATGAATCGCTCCAATCCTTTGACAAGTCAATTAGCGTTTGATAATTATGTTTTACAAGATCTCCTCTACCAATTTGTCCACTAGAAATCAACGCTGCCCTTAAAGCCGTCATTTTTTGAAAATCGTCAATTTTATCCACATCCATGTGTTTATACACACAAGGAATTGTTTTACCGGGGTTTTTCCCAATATAATACGTACTCGCCAAAAGCGAATAATAACTGTTTATTAATTTCTCGTTCTTGTATTTTTCTCCTACTCCCCGTATTACTCTCAGGGGGTACTTCGATCGATTAAATATTTCTTTTTCGCTGACAACACTATACATACAGTCCATATATTCGACATATAATTCTGCTGAAATAGTATCGATTCTTTCGATATTTCTTTGCCCACAACTTTTTTTTGTATTGGCAATAATATCAACTAAAGAATCAATATACCCTAACGTATATTTTGGCTGTCCTTTTTTCATAAAATCCTTGGCGGATTTCAGCCCCAATTCGAGTAGAGCCACGTTCTGACTCGAGCCACTGTCTTCATCGACGTATTTCAAATCATACCTATCTAAGATGTCCTTCTTGAGATTCTCATTTAACTTGTGTTTCTCTGTTTTAGATAACCTCAAGGATTTACATAATATGTCCAGTTGGGTAGATGTTAACAACCGTTGCCCACTAAGCGATTTAGATAATACACTTGGGTCAACACCAGAACAGCCCAGCCTTTCCCACATTTCCAAAGCAAGTTTATTTAATGACATTCCGTTGGAGAAAATAATCCGATTCCCTTTTCGGAAATAGTATTTTTGAAGCGCCCTTGAAAGACTTGTTAGCAACTTAAGCGATTATATCACTTCTGTGCCTGGAAATAAGCTTTCATTGACAGGACTGTCAATGAATCAAGTTCAAAATTCAAATATTATTCACGATATTATGAAAGAATTTGGTTACGGAAAAGTCGAAAACACAACTCCAGAGTCCTGCCATCAGCTGAATAAAAATAGTATTATTATTGCGAAAAATATTCCAGAAAGCCTAAGGTTGTATATCAACATCCTGCCAAACAAAATTAAAAAACGCTTACAAATTAACGAGGCTGGTTTAAACGGCTTGGCAACGACCGTCATCGACTCACAAATAGTTCGTGCAATGAACGAAAAGGACTTTATAAAAATTCTTCATTTATCAAATCAGATAAACCAAGGACTTGGCCTTCCTCCAGCAAATAGCCTGGTGGTTAGAACCGCCAGACCCTATCAAAATAGAAATGGCGCTAACCACAATGGTGTTAGTGTTTCGGAACCAATGCTTTTAGCCATCAATATTGAAGAAGACAAAAGAAAATTAATTCTAAAGGAAAACGGCCAGAGCATAAAACTCAATTCAATCAGCGATTTTGTCAAAAGAGTACCAGACGATACCTTTTTAATGATCCACGACGATAATGAATTACTACAAACCCAAGCTTATCATATTAAAGTCAGAAAATCAGAATCTGGTGCAGAACTAAACATCGGAACAGGAATTCTACATGCTCGTGAGCTGGACAACCCAGACAGTTTAATCCCATCCATACAAATTAACACTCCAAATTTTGAAGATTTATTCAAATACGAAAATTCTTACTCCTTCGACATCAATACAGTTCTAAAAGGGTTGAGAGAGCCGAAACATCCGGTAAAATCACTCAACCAAACAACTTTTTCTTTTAACAATATTAATTTTAAAACCGCAGCAGTAATCCTTAAAACTCTGAATCAGGACAAATTTCTAATTCAGGAGGCTGTTGAAAGAGCAAACAATATTTTTGGTGAAGGTTCTGTAGTTGAGATTCGAGATTATCAAATTCCAGAAGGTGGGATTGGTCAAAAAATTCACGTCCTTGATGTCGATAACAGATTTTAAAACTGACAAATCCGCCAAAAAGAAAAAGGGGGTGAAAAATATGGCAACAGAAAGTGTAATAATCGAACAGATTACGGATCAGGACAAGAGTGTCAACCAAATGCAAACACCCATCGTTTATGGTTCTTCCGAATCAACAACCATCAGAAATACTTGTCCATGCACAACCTGTGGACATAACGGACACTTAACCTGCGTTTTAAAACAGCCGTGTGATATTGATTAATATTTTTTTTGTTGATTTCGTCTGTTTCTAATCGGTGAAAATCTGCACAAAAATCTTGCCGTAAATCCCATTGTCAACTACACCAATTGCTACTTGGCGATATGCTACGTCTAAAATATTTTTTTTGTGACCCTCGGAATTCATCAACCCTGTATGTGCAACAAGAAGTGTCGGAGCCAGTGCTAAATTTTCCCCCACCACTCGGAAAGAAACCCCTGCCTTCCCCAATCTGTCGGCAACATCTTCTCCTTCTGGTGAGTAGTGGGAGAAATAACTGCGTTGCCACATTTCTTTCGCGTAGTTTCTAGCAATTTCAACTATCTCGGGTCTTACTGCCAAAGGCGCGACGTCAACCTTTTTTCTTTCTAAATTAACTAAATTAACCATATTGTTTTCACTTTCATAATCAATCGTTAAACTTACACTCTTAACATTTAACGGAACACTGGTGCTACTTTCCGGCTTAACGGTTAAAAGATTCATCCCCTCTTCAACTACACCCCCAAAAATATCTTTATAATTTCTCTCAAAAACTATTGTGTTGGTGTAAATAAAATTTCCGATTTTTGAACCTGCAATACTGTCTTTAATCAAGGTCGGAACCGGAAATGAAAGTACCAATGGAATAAGAAAGGAGATGATCAGTAGACCATCCAATAGTCCAACAATAAATTTATAATATTTGAGTGTCTTTAAATTTTTTATGTATGCGGGAAGTTTTTTCAAAATGTAAAACATCAGGGCCGCAACAAATAACTCGGTGATGGCAACGGTAATGAAAAAGCCGACTGGCTTTGAAACTGTTGTCGATATTGAAAAGTTTACAGAAAATAGTTTTGCAACCTGATTATAAAAACGGATTCCCAAAAGAAGAGATATCAAAAACGAAAGGAACTCAATCAAAATGACAAAAAAATTATGTCTAAAAGAATCAAGAAAGAAATACAGCAGAACTAGGATTATTACTAAATCTACCCAATTACCTTGTAAAGACATAAAAAAACAGCTAATTAAGAATTATTTTCTTCTTTCAATTTCTTTAACCTCCAGATAAGAGATTTTCGCTTCGCTCAACTCCTCTTGAGTGAGCGCTTCGCTCGTCTTAACTCGCTCAGCTTCCACATAAGAGTTCTCGGTTATTACCTGCGCCCCTCTTGTGTGTCAACTTTCTCGCTTTTCAGCTTCGCAAGCTTCCACATAAACAATCTGGCTTTTGATTTTACTTGATAAGCATCTTTGACAAAACTTCGAGCAACTTCAAGAAGCGGCCTCGGGGTATTTTTAGCCAATCTCATGTAGAGCGATTTATGTTCCAAATCATTCAACTCTCTCGCAAGACCGTAAGCATACTTCTGAAATTCGCGGCTGATGTATTTGTCTTCATTTTTATTGAATTTTTGTAAAACATCGCCGACCGTAGAAAATGTTTTTGCACCCGTCATTTAAATTCACTTAAAAATCATTTTAAATAACTCATCTGTTAATCTTTCCAGAGTCGCCTCAAAAACTTCCTCTTCCTGCTCATTAAAATTTTGCAAAACATACTCTTCGCCAGACAATCTGTTTTCGACCGTTCTGCTGTCAATACCAACCCGCACTCTCCAAAAATCCTTACTTCCAAGTTTCTCTTCTATTGACGCAATTCCGTAATGCAGTTTTGGACCAACTCCTTTTTGAATTTTGTATTCGCCCAAACGAAGGTCCAAATCGTCGTGAATAACGTAGATATCACCCAGAGCAATCTTATAAAAATTAGCGATTTTTGAAACTGCAAGGCCGGAGTCATTCATAAACGTTGTGGGTTTTGCTAACATTACATTGCCCAGTTTCAATACTTCGGCCTTAAACCTGTTTTCCTCCCGAAAATTGTTATTTGTTATTTGTTTGGAAATTGAAAATTGCGATTTGGCTAATTCGGTTTTTATTTTTTCTAAAACTAAAAACCCTGTATTGTGTCTTGCATTTTTGTACCTCTCCCCTGGATTACCAAGTCCTACTATTAGTTGCATAATAACTATTTTAAACTATAATCGGTTTTAATTAAAAAAGGGGTGATAAAAGATGGCGAAAACTACTTATCCACCAATCCGAATCTCAACAGGAAAAGAACAAGAAGGTTTAGGTGTCACGCTTGAAGCAATAATAGAAGATCCCAACAACCTTTTTAACACACCCAGAGCTGTTTCCACTGAAACGAATAAAATAAAACGTGTATTTATCGGTAGCCGCTATGGAGGCACTCCGGCGGAAAATAAAAAGGCGGTTGATGGATTTTTGAAAGTGCAAGAAGGACAGTTGGGAAAAGCGGGAATTAAAGTAATAGCTGAAATCATAACCCCCTTTGAACCTGGAAAATAAACTACCGAGGAAAAGCCCTCTGTATTCTCGCCCTTTGGGCTTAACAAGTTCTTCAGTTTTTACTTAAGATGGTGAGCTGGCAGAACCATTTGATCGCTCCCTCCTTTCATCCGTGTACTAAGAGTCCACGGTTTTGGCGCAGTTTGAATAAAATTGAAACGTCAGGTTAATCCCCGATTTAAATAATTTTCACCCTACGATATCGGTGATTTTTATTCGTTTCTTACAAAAGGTACAAAAACAAACTTCTGGAATTCCTCCTTTTTAAATTTCCCGTTTTTTAACCTCGCAAATCTGGTCATAACCTGCGAATACCGCGGTCCAATCGGGGCCACTAAAATTCCACCTTTAACAAGTTGGGTTTTCAGAACTGGCGGTAGGTCTTTCTCAAGTGCGGCGGTAATTATTATTGCGTCAAAAGGAGATTTTTCTTTCCATCCGTATTCTCCGCTTCCCTCTCTGACGAAAACATTTTTATACCCCAACCGGAAAAGATTGTTTCTACCAAATTCCGACAATTGGGGAATGATTTCTATTGTATAAACCTCGTCAAAAAAATAAGACAGAAGCGCCGCCTGGTAACCCGACCCTGTTCCAATTTCCAAAACTTTACGTCTTTTTATCTTACCACTCGTTCTATTTGTATTTTGCAATCTGTTTGAAAACTGGTATTTGGTATTTGGAATTTCTGTTGCAAGATGTGTCATCATTGCAACAGTGTAAGGTTGGCTCATCGTCTGCCCAAAACCAATTTCGATCGGCTTGTCTTCGTAAGCAACTTTTTGAAACCCTTTTGGGACAAATTCGTGCCGTGGAACTTTCAACATTACACCAAGCACTTGCGGGGAGACTAAACCATACTCATCCCTGATGGTTTTAATCATCTTTTCCCGACTTTTTAAGCAGTCAGATTCTTTCAGAGGTTTATGCAGTATTCTTAAAAATAATCAGCTGTCAGTCTTAGTGCTTACTTCAAAACCGACAAAACAATATCCGGCGAATGACCCGTCCCACCTTACTCACCATCAGCAAACCGTTTAGACCTTCTTAACAAATATTCTTGCGTATTTCCCCAAAAGCGGAACTTCCCACTCTTCACCTCTCCACGCTTTATAAATTAGCATTAGCCACGCCACAAAAGCCAATATTGCTAAAAGACCGCTTAAAGGAGCAAGGAAAATTGTTATTGCAAAAGCCCACTGCAATATAAAGATCACTCCAAAAACAACAATCGACTGCATTGCGTGAAATTTAACAAACGGATCCTTCTCGAGAATCAGAAAAACCACTCCTGATAAGGGCCCTAAAACATAAGACAGTGCCCCTGCCGTATTTTTGGGAAGACCTGTTACACCTTTTTTATCATCAGCCATAACTTACTCACCCCCTCCCAGTGAGATAAGCTTTTCAAGCTATCTCACGGGATCCCGTTGGATGCACTTTGTGCTATCCAACCGGGACTACCTTAATTCTATCAAAAAAAACACAATGTAAATTAAAAGTAAAATCCCGGCTTCCCATCTTTCCAATCTACTTTTTGTTCGGATGAAGTAATAAAAAAGAAGATAAACGGCAACAAAAGTTAAACCTGGGACTAGATAACTTGAAACATTAAGCGAATATATTGGACTAATCAAGACAGATGTTCCGATGACTAAAGTCGTATTGGCAACCACTGACCCCAAAAGATTTCCAATAAACATCTGTGGCTCATGATCTTTTAGCGATCTTAAAGAAAATGCAAACTCGGGAAGCGACGTTCCGATCGCCAAGATAAAAAGTCCGATCACAAAAATCGGAATGTTGACCCTTTCGGCTAAAAGGTTCGAAAACTTGACGATCGTGTCTGCAGAAAAAAGCATTAAAGAAATTCCAATAAAAATTGCCGCGATGCTCCTCCATTTATCTTCCGCAAAATGCTCAATTTTACGAATTAATTTTGTAAACGAGATGCCTTTTTGGTATTCCTCCTGCGCCCGTTCGTTATATTGTCGGAAAAAACTAAGGATGTATGCCGCATAAACTAAAAGCATAATAATTCCATCTACCCTGCTTAGACTGCCGTCTAAAAGAAGAGCGTATGGAAGCATTCCACAAATTAAACTAATCCAGACAATTTTATTCATCACCTTTTCGGAAATTGAGACCCTACCGGAAAGAATTGCTGATCCGGCACCAATGAGGGCAATATTGGCGATATTCGAGCCAAGTGCAACTCCCAAAGATAAACGTGGTTTATTTTCGATCGCAGATGTAATCGCTACGAAGAATTCCGGAAAAGATGTTCCAATTGCAACAATGATCGCGGTCAGACCAATTAAATGCGCCCGCCCTGTCACTTTCCGCAACCCAACAACCGTCATGTCCGCCGACTTAATCAAAACGACGGAAAAAATAACAATTAGTGCTAGAAGAAGATACGACATACTACCTTCATCCTATCATATTCCAACCCCCAATACCCACCATATTAGACACATCTTTTTTGCGTTCTAGTTTAGAAGTGTAAATTGTGTTCGTGTGATGTCTCTATTTTCTCTGAAGTTTAAAGAGCTTCACCACTTCCCCCACCGTTGTTGCTTGTGAAACCGACTTGTCATCTCTGAAGTTTACCAGTCTGGGAAAACGAAGCGCGTAGCCGCTCGTGTGCGTCGGACTTTTTGTTAAGTCATCACCGGCAAGTTCAACAACGAGCTTTGGCACGACCCAAAAATCCGGTGTGTAATTTTTATGCGCTTCATATTCTTTAGGCTTTTGACCAATTTTTAGTTTCGTAAGTCTTTTTGCCAGCTCTTTAAATTGTTCGTCGGTCAAACCCGTACCAATCTTCGTTAAGGTTTTAATATTTCCCGACGGTTCAACCACTCCAACCAAAAATTGACCGACCCCAAAGCCCGCTCTTTTCCCTTTTCCGAGTGTATAGCCCATAACCACAGCGTCTACGGTATCTGAAAGCTTTCCTTGAGACTGTTCTTCCTGCTTCATTTTAACCCAACGCCAACCAGTTCTTCCGGCGACATATTTTGCGTCAATCTTTTTAACAATCACACCTTCCAAACCCTCTTTAATTCTTTTTCGATATTGCTCGTTGATAACCTCGGGATCCGACGTTTCTACCTTTTCATCTACGACAAAAAGTTTGTTATCATTAAATAGTTTTTCGAGAATATTTCTCCGTTCTTTGTACGGGCGATCCATCAAACTTTCCCCGTCCTTATATAAAACATCAAAAATCTGGAAACGAAGCGGAATTTCTTTTGCCGTTAAATCGATTTGGTGGACTCTTCTTCTTTTCATGGTTGTTTGAAAATCGGCAAGTAACTTCATTTGCGGGTCCATTCCCACGGCCTCGCTGTCCAAAATCACCGCACCAGCGTTGATAAACTCCCCAACACGAAGAATCTCGGGAAACATTTCCGTCACGTCATTTGAATTTCGCGTAAAAGCTTTGACCAAATCGTGTCCAGATTTATCTTTAGACTTCTGAAAATGTACAAGAACTCTCAAGCCATCAAATTTCGGCTCGACATATACTTTCCCCATTTTCTCAATCATTTCTGTAGGACTTTTTAGTCGCTGTGCAAGCATCGGAAGAACGGGGATTCCAACAATAGGTAAAACATTCTCACAGGCTTTATCGATACCTTCCCGCCTGACTTTTTTTGCCAAAAGACCAACGTCCGGCAGGATGTTGTATGCTTCCGAAATAATTTTATTCTTGACTTTACTCCCCGTTTCCATCCACGAGAGCGCATCTATAACCGTTTTGTCGGAAAACCCCAAACGCAGTTTGCCAACAGGAATTCTAACCAAATACCTTGCGGAAAGCGGATCGACCTTTCCCAATAGCCGTGCCATCTGATCAATTTTTCGATCTACGCTCCCCCCGCCTTCATCCTGGGCAATCTGAAAGAGTTCCTCATAAATTTCACCAACTGTTATCTTACTGCTGAAGTTTTTCTGTTTGCCGCTCTCCAACAATTTTTCTGTTACAACGCCCAAATCGCCTTCCTTTTTGTAACTTTCCCGAACCCTTCCGGCATCAATACCACATGCCTTAGCAATAATCTGAAGCATTATTTTATCGGCGATATTAAAGACCATTCCCCGATAATTCGGGGCGAGGCTTCCCAGAGTGAGATAGACAATTCGATCAATCTCGTCGACTTTTGACTTCTTAAAAAGGTCGGCAAGGATTTGTGTTATTTCAAGCCGTGAAGAAGTTTTTTCCAACTTTTCCAAATATTTAGTCAGTTCAAAGAAGGTCATATTATCCGCATTATACAAAATTAAAAATCATTCTACTAATCTTTTTGTCTAATCTCCAATAAACTATTGTGGCTGGTTTTTATGACATTCTCCCCGCTTAAAAAAGCGGGGGTTTCCCCAAGGGGGATGATATATAAGCAAAGCTTAAGACTTTATCAAAAGCAAAGCTTGACTCTTCATACGCATTTTCAGAGTTCAATCCAGCCCGCAGCTTGCGCAGCTAAGCAGGCGGGTCACCCCCGCCCTTAAGGGTGGGGTTTTCTTGAAAGCTGTTATAAACCTTAACCTGACCCCAAAAGGTAGGTTGAAAAGAAGATATATCCAAAAACAACGAGCAAAAAAAACAAAATTCCAAAAACCAGAGTTATATAACCGCCACTATTTTTATGAGCCAGTTTATTGATCCCATCGCCAAGCATCGTTATTCCAAACAACGCCGGCAAAACCAAAACAAGATATAAAAACTGTGGATCACTTGGACTCATAATTTATGAAAATCGAACGTAAATCTTAAAACACTATTCATCCCCGATTAAATCGGGGTCTTCTTGAAAGCTGTTATAACTTGCCATTTCAGAAACGATTTATTTGCTCACCATGACATACCTAGCCGCCTTCGTCTTTCCCTCTTTTTTAATAATCTTTTTATCAATGAGATAATTCATGTCGCGAAGAATTGTATCTTCGGAAACCATCGGAAACAGTTTTTTAAGCTCCGACATTCCAACATACCCCATCTCCCCCATGTGTTCAATCAGTTTCATTTGTCTTTCGGTCAACGCCACTTGAGAACCGATTATCCCCTTAAGTCTTGAGTCAACAGAAAGTTTCCTGATTCTTTCTTTGATCTTTGTTAATTCAATCGCAACAACCTGCGTAAAATATTCCAGCCAACCAGTGAGATTTTTTTCGAAAACTCCACCGACAAGTGCGTCCGTTTTGGAAAAGGCGTCATAATAACTTGACGGGTCAGAGTCGAAGTGCTCTTCGAGTGAAAAGAACCTTTTAATGTCATAATTCTCCCGCATTAATACCAAAATCGAAAAGGCGCGGACGGTTCTACCGTTTCCTTCAACAAAAGGATGGATTGACACTAAAATATAATGGACAATTCCCGCCTTCAATATTGAGTGATACTCCAAAGAAGATGGGTCATTTAACCAGGAAAAAAACTCTTCCAAAAGACTCATTACCTGGTGATATGGCGGAGGTTGAAAAACGATTTTGCCTGTTCCCTCCTCCTTGATTACTACTTCACTTTTTCGAACAACTCCACATTTTTCCGGAGGGACGACTTTCCCAACAGTTTCTTTATGAATTTCTGTCAGCATTCCCAAATCGTAACCTCCACGTTTATCTTTCAACTCATCCAATAGATCAATAACTCTTCGGTAATTGATAACTTCTTGGATATCTCGATCACGCGCAAATATTTCTTCCCCTTCTAAAACCTGTCTCGTCTGATCAATGTTCAAGTCATTTCCTTCAATGTGGGTTCCGTGGTGAACAGTTTTCAATAACGCTTCACTCTTAAACCTTTTTTCATACAAAGGCACCAAGGGGGCGTTTTCAATGACTTCCTTAGCGGCCTCAATCGCACCGATGTTTTTTAAGATATTATTTGTAATTGCAAATTTTGGAGAAAACATTATCTAACCCCTAATCTTACGGGGATTGTGCGGAAAAAACAATATTGACATTCATCCTACAAAACATAATAATCAGATTGTCTTCATGGGGGTGGAATCGCTAACCAGAACGGTTGATGTTGATCCCGATTTGAATGAGATTTGGGAAAATCCCCCTAAGCACCTAATAGCCAACGATTTATCAATAAGATTTGCCGGGCAGCAAAGAGTTGTCCCCAACACTAATGCGATAGGCATCTTTGGTGCACAAAAAGGTGACGAAAGCAAAGGTACTTGGAGTTACCGGTATTCCCATTTAAGACCAGCGGGCGGTGTCGCGATACGTGCAGGTGGTCCAGGAGCGGGCCATATGATCCGGCCTGAAAACGAAAGTGAAGAAGTTGGTTTCCGTATGCTACCCACTTCAATTGACGACGGTTGGGTGAAAATTGCCGGCCGGGGTGAACTGGTTGTACCTGAGCTTGTAATTAATGAAATGCAAATACTAAAAAGGCTCGGTTATAACCCTACTCCCAAAAACATTATGATTGACGGAGCGGCTTTTTTAGCTTGGGACGCCCACATTCAGAGAGATATCGCTGAAGAGAAATCGCGCGGGAAGGATGCCATCGGAACTACAAAAAGCGGTGTCGGACCTGCCGCATCCGACTACACGGCCAGAGTGGGCCTTCGGATGGACTGTCTTCTCAAAACGAAGCAGGAAACGGAAAGGCTTGTTCAGGACGAGGTGGAAAGGCAAAACAGAATTTTGACTTCTCTTCCTTCCGAGTTTAACCTCGACCCAAACGAAACGTTGGAAAAATTCAAGGAATGGGTAAAAATATTAGGTCCTTATATTGGAAATACATATCCTGTTGTAACGAGAGCCCTAAAAGAAAATGGAAATTTGATCTTTGAAGGAGCACAAGCTTTCGGAATAAGTCTCGATACCGGTTTTCGCGGATCCGTTACCTCAACCGACAGCGGACCGGGGTCTTTCACCAGACGTTACAGGACATCAGAAAATAGACTGGGGTGGAGAATTGGAGTTCTCAAACTGGTTCCCACCTGCGTCGGAAACCATGTCATTCACTCGCCGCTTTCGCAAGAACATCAAGAGCCACTCTATTTACGGACTGAAGAAAGAGGTAGACCTGAAGCAGGTACAGTATCGGGCAGACGTCGTAAATATTACTGGCTATCGGTACCTGAAATTTGTGCAGCTATTGAAACTTACAACCTTAATGCCTTAGTCCTAGCCAAAGTCGACGCTGTGGACACTTTACCGGAAATCCGCTTTGGCGTGGAATATGTTTTCCCTGACGGTTATACAACAACCGACTACGACCCGGACGACCCAAGAATGCTCGACGAACGCACACGTATGAATACCTTAAAACTTGATGGTTGGAAGACTTCAACGGCCGGACTTAACACCTTCGAAGACGCGCCAAGACAACTTAGGGCCGCCGTCGCCACGCTGGAACACCTTACCAATCTGCCGATCGTTGCCATCGGAACCGGCCCTGCATTCCACGAAGCAATTTACGCGCAAAATTCTCCTTTTAACGTGGGGTAAGAAAATAGTCTATTTTGACTTCAAAAGTGTCTGAAAGGTTTCCGGGATTTTGTCAGCCAAATCATCCATATTGTAATTTATTCCTACCTTTGCATAAAGTTCATCGGCAGCATATTTTTCAAGATACGATGCCGAACATGCCGCAAGAAAAGGGTCATTCTTTGCCGCGAGAGCAAGTGTCAAACCAGCCAGAAGATCACCGCTTCCGCCTTTTGTCAAACCGGGATTTCCACCTTTAATAAGCAAGATTCCATCCGGCGAGACCACCAATGTTTCTACCCCTTTTGCAACAATCACACAATCATGCTCTTTCGCTTTTTGCTGTAACACTCGTGGGTCTGTGTTTCCCCCCTTTATTTTAAACAACATTTCAAACTCCTTGACGTTAGGTGTAATAATTGCATTTTTGGGAATCCACTGCTCGTCCATCGTTTGCAAACTCCCCGCATCAATCACCCATTTTTTTTGTGGAAATTTTTTGAGTAGCTGTCTTGTAACTTCTCGGGTTTTAACGCATTCCTGATCACAATCACCGTCGTTAATATTCACCGTTTCTTTTGAGTATCTCATTAGGCCTGGCCCGATCAAAACCGCATCCGACTTTTCAATATATGCAGCAACTTCTTCAAAAGGGACCCAAATAAATGAAGAAAGCGTTGCCTTAATTGAACTTATGACTGAATTTTGACCCGGCTCAGGAGATGTGAAAAAAACCATATCGACAATTCTTGATGCCGCCTTAAGCGCCAAAATTGGCGCACCGTGGAAAAGCTTTGATCCTCCGACAATTGTCACTTGCCCATTGTCTTCCCCATTGGAATTAAATGCCGGCTGGTATAACTGTTTCAACTCCTGCGGGTTAAAAACTTCCATATTAAGATGATATAATAAATTATAATATTTATCTTTAAATTTTCCATGAAAAAATCAAAAGAAGAAATTCAACAAGAGGAGCTTTCAAAACAAAAAAGAATTCATGAGACGATCCTTGAGGATTCAAAGCAGTTCAAAAAACAATTTATCAAACGCTCGCTTGAGCTAGTCACAAGTGGTTTTGGACTCGTTGCTGCACTTGCCTGGAACGGACTTATCACCGAAATCGTAAACGTTTTCATTAAACCATACCTCGGAGAAAACTCGGGCATTATTTCATTGGCCATCTATGCCGTCTTCGTAACTGCTCTTGCCGTTCTTATCACATATCAATTAAGCAAGCTCTCAAAAGACTCGGATCCTGGTTAAGTATATATTTTATCGACAATCTTTGAAGTTTTTTTATAGCTCCGACGTTACAATCTAATTACTTTTGCTTTCGTAGCTTCAATGTAATGCGGGTCGGCTGTTGTTACAATTGTTTGCTGCTGTTCACAAACAGCTGTTACAATTTTTCGGTGTTCGTGGTCCAGTTCAGAAAAAATATCGTCTAGCAAAAGCAGTGGTTTTTCGTTCGTTTGTTGTTTGATAAAAGACAGTTCGGCCAACTTTAACCAAAGTATACCCATTCTTTGTTCTCCCCTGCTTCCGTATTTCGCAAGGTCGCGGTCGCTGTCGCCAAACTTCGTCTTTTGCAATCCAATCTTAAATAGAAAATCGTCACGGTGCGGACCGACAAGAGTTGTTGCCGCGGCAACCTCTTCTCGTTCATATTGCTTTAATCTTCCAATGGAGATTTCGCTTCTGTCGTATTCCAGTTGGTAGTTGCCGGCTAGAGAAAAATTCATTTTCTCTCCATTTTGAATGTCATTCAATAATAAGTTTGTTCCACCACTTTTGCTGCCGTTGACAAAATCAATAAAATCACCGCGCCGTTTTGTTATATAGTTTCCGTGCTTAATCAAAAGCTTATCCCAGTACAACAGTTGTGACGCAGACAACCCTTCATCGCGAATCCGCAAAAGGAGTCTGTTTCTTTGTCGCATACCCCTGTCGTAAATCAAAGACGATCTGCGGTATTCCCTATCCACTTGGGCAAGTACGGAATCTAAAAATTTTCGTCTAACTGAAGGCGAAGCTGTCACCAAATCCATATCCCAAGGTCCGAAAATTACAACCTTTAAATTTCCCGCAAAATCAAGCAGTCGGCGCGCTACACCGTTTACCAAAAGCTTCTTACGCTGTGCTTTTTTTAGACTGGACGGACTGTCACCTACTCTTACTGAACCATTCGTAATAACAATCTCTAAATTGATTCCTGAGTCGATTTTACCTTTAATCCGCGATACATCCTTTTGATAGGTAATCACTTCCGACTCCAACCTGGCCTTAAAACTTTTCCCTGTCGATAAAAACACAATCGCTTCCAAGATATTGGTTTTTCCTGAAGCATTGTTTCCCAAAATTAGAGTGACATCTTTTGAAAAAGATATCGACTTCTGAGTAAAATTACTACCACGGGCTAAAGCCCATGGTATTTTGTCGACGAGATTGGATTCTTGCTTCATCCACGGACTAAAGTCCGTGGTTTTCGCAGATGAATTCAATAATTTTTAGCAAGTGGATCTACTCGTAGCGCTTACGCGTCAGCGTTGGCCCGTCGGCAATGCCAAGCAAAGTTATGCGGGCTGGCAAGAGGGGCAAAAGTAAGTTCCGCGACCTCCGACTGTATTTTTTTTGATAACACCACCACATCTTTTGCATTTTTCGCCAGTTTTCCCATAAATTAAAGTGTGCTCTTGGTATTTTCCATCTGAACCATCAGGGGTTACAAATGAAAGTTCGCTTGCTCCTCCGTATTTAAGACCCCGTCTTAAGACCTTCTCAACCGCTTCATAAAGGGTTTTAACTTCATCCTCTGTCAAACTATTCGCTTTTCTTTCAGGATGAATTTTGGCCAGATACAACGCGTCGTTCGCATAAATATTTCCCACCCCAGCCATCTTACTCTGATCCATGATCAGCGTTTTTATTGCCCTGCCTGTCGAACCTGTAATTTCTTTAAATTTAGGGTGTGTTAAGCTGCCAAGTGGCTCTGGACCTAACTTCTTTATAAAATCTATGTTCCCAACCTCTTTTGTTTTTACAATTTTGAGCCAACCAAATTTGCGAAAATCGTTGTAATATAGTTTTCCCCCTCTGTCTAGCCTAAAAATTACCACCGTATGTTTACCGTCTAAACCGCCAAAAATTTTAGGTGAAAGCTTTGGTGGAGTTTTCAAATTCGGACCACGGTAAATTAATTGGCCAGTTAGCTTTATGTGAATTACCAACGAATAGCCGTTGTCAAAATCAATTACGGTCACTTTACCAAACCGTCTGGCCTGCTTAACCTTTCCACCGATTAAACTTTTTTCATCACCCTGGAAAGCTTTGGGGAAACGAACATCAACACCTGAAACCCTATGACCAACAAGAAATTTATTAAGTTGTATTTTTATCGATTCAACTTCAGGAAGCTCAGGCATTTAATCCCCCTCTCTAGGCAAGATATTTTTCTTTCGAGAACTAATGTTCCGCAAAATCATAACATCAACATCACTTTTGACAACCTCGTTTGCAGCGTATGTAATTTTTTCCCCGGAAATTAGATCCGTTTTTACGTAATACTCCCCCGCTTGTATTTCAATCGGCCGCCGCACTCTTCTATTCTATATAATAATCTTTCTACAGTGGTTATCGCTTCTGTCATATAAACACGCGTATTATACTATTTTTTCTATTAGCCTACCCACGTCTTTTACAAAAATCTCTTTCGAAAATTTTTTCGCATTCTTTTGAATTTTACTTTTGTCCCATTTTATTTTTTCAAATCTCTTAATTGCGGCAGAAATAGTTTTCTCATCCGTTGAATTTACCAAAACTCCCGTAACTCCATCGACAATAGATTCCTTAAAACCTCCGCCATTAAAGGCAATGACGGGGGTACCGGCGGCTTGTGCTTCAACAGGCGTCATACCAAAATCCTCATCTTTTGCAAGGGTGATAAATCCTTTTGCGCACCCGTAAAGCCGATAAAGTTCCCCGTCAGAAACCCGACCCAAAAACTCAACATTCTCGCCGGCGCTGCTTTTTAATTCCTCCACACTTGAAAATCCAGCGGCTTCGCCAACAATCTTAAGTTTAAAACCCAGCACTTTAGAAAGCGCAATTACCGTCTCGATACCCTTCGCCCCAACGAGCCTGGATACCAGCAAAAAATAGTTTTTCTTCTTGAGCCCAGATGTTACTTTGGCAATCTTTTCAACTTCCACAGGTGGATAAATTACCCTTGCCTCTTTGCGATAAAACTTCTTTATCCTTACGGCGACATTTTCCGAATTTGCGATCCAAATGTCAATTTTTTGCGCAGAACTAAAATCATACATTCGCATAAAATGCCCAACAACCGCAGAATAGATTTTTACGGGCCAATACCGTGTGAAACCAACCGAGGTTTCATATCCGTATAACCAACGCGGAGGTGTATGGCAATAACACACAACTTTAGTTTTTTTTCCGACTTTAAAGCCTCTGGTGATAAACCAGCTGGAGGAGCTTATTACCAAACCATATTCCGATAAATTCATACTTCCCCAGACCAACGGCGTCAAAAAGCGCAGAGGGCTATAGAAAGAATCGATTTTCAAAATAGGCGCCAACCAGCTCTCGATGATCTTTTTACCCCGAAATACTTTATCGGCAGTAGAGCCAGCGACTCTAAAGGCAGTGTAAATGGGAGCATCAGGAAACATTTCACAAAGCGTTTCTAAAACCCTTTCCGCTCCGCCGTACTCTTTAATGTAGTCGTGAACCAATGCAACTCGCATATTAAAACAAGCTTCCCTGTAGCTTCAAGTCAACCTGTTTCTTAATTTTATTTAACTCGTTGAAGCGGCCCATCATTGCTGAAAATTTCATTTCTAAATCCAGTCTCGTAACTTTTACTTTATTTCCAGCAATTTTTATTTCAACGACTTCATCCTCCGAAGCGTCCAATTTTTCGCTCCACACACCATTTTTATCTTTGACTTGAAATTCTCCCATCATCTCTACCAAAACGCCTTTTATAACAAACTTTCCGAAGTACGATCTGAACTTGTCCGCTTCTGAAAACTTCACCTCTTCCAATAGCTCTTTATTAAATATTTTATTCATCGAAAGCGCGGTATCTTTATCTGCAATTAAATCAATATCGGCTACACCCATATCCAGACCTTGCAAAACCATATTTGCTGTTCCGCGTATTGCAAATTGACCATTTTTTAATTTTTTAGCCAAAACAATTGCTACTTCTTCAACGTCTCTTTTCTTCAGGTCTTTTTTTAAGGCTGCAACTTTCGCCACTTCGTTCCCGTTTGTAATTCTTCCAAGCAAGGTTCTAAAACCATAACTCATAAAAAGCCTTATTGCCTCCATGCTCCCCAAATCCCAATCGCCCATTTTTTTGATGTCTACCTCAACTGGAACATTTGTGCGGATTGTCGCCAGGTCGTACGACATGTCTGCCATATCTTTTCCCTGCTCTAATTTTGTCCTGGTTTTTTCCGGAATGTCTTCAAGGTGTTTATAAATGTTTTGTTTTGTTTGAAATTTGTTCAGTAAACCAATCGCCGTTTTTGGACCTATTCCGGTAACTCCGGGGTAATTATCTGAAGAATCCCCCACCAGAGATTTGTAGTCAATCATTTTAATCGGCTCAAAATCAAATTCGTGTTTGACGTCAGAAACGCCGTATAATTTTCCTTCCTTAATTCCTTTTATCGGGAAATATACTTTGACTTTTTTAGTAATCAACTGAAAGATATCCCTATCTCCAGTTACAATCACTGTTTCATCAATTTTAAGTTTTGATTTTTCATTTTGACTTTTGACATTTGAGTTTTGAGTTTGCTTGGCAATTGTGCCAAGCAAATCATCCGCCTCATATCCGGCTTTTTCATAAACAGGAATTTTAAAAGCTTGCAAAACACCGTGCATTTTGGTTATTTGAGTAACCAATAAATCATCCATTTCCGGCCGCTGGGCTTGGTAGTGGATATATTTTTCCCTGCGAAAAGTTTTTTCGGGTCTGTCAAAACATACTGCAAGATGCGTCGGTTTCATATCAGCTATTATCCCCAAAAGCATCGAGATAAAACCGTAAACAGCATTAATCGGCTCGCCGGATTTTGTCGTCAGCGGAGGCAGTGCGTGATACGCCCGATGCATAATCGCATTCCCATCTATAAGTATAAGTTTAGACATTTTCTACACCTCCATTTACATTTCCGCTCATATATTTTTACTCTTTCACCCTCTTGTTCTTTTACTCCACTTCTGTATTTTACCCGAAAAAATCCCTGTAATATACAATAACCCAAATGACAGGTGAAATGACCACATCTAATCAAGCTGCTGAAGAATTTCTGAATATTGTTCAACCCAATATATATTCAGCTCGAAGACTTTGTTACACTTATTATTAAATGGAAAACAACATTGAAGTAGATTCCTCCCATTTCAACAAATCAGATAAAGAACTTTATTCCAATGCGCCATTAATTTCAGAAATCATCAAGAGAGAACACCTCTCTCCTTTGAAAATCAGAGAGATGGCCGAAAAATTTCGGGGTTGTGGCATAAATATTATCGAACGAGACACCCCTTTCGGATTTACAGAAATACACACTGACGGTACTAAAAATACGTCAGTGCCTTTTATTGAACACGGCGGCAACGAAAGTCTCGCTGTACACGAGTTTTTCCATATCGAACAATTCATCCATGCGTTGAGAAGCGGTTTGTCACCAAAAGAGATAGGAGGCGTACCACCACATAATTTGGACACCGCAGAAATTGGGGCACTTGAGGGACAACTTGAATACTTAAAGAAGATTCCACGCTTCACTTTCGGTTTTCGACCGTTGCGAAACAGCCCAACTTACAAAGAGTTGAGAAGACAAGTGGAAGAGTTGTTGGAAGCAAGAAAACGCAATTTACCAGAAGGTTATAAACCGACACGAGAAGACAAGTTAAATCCCTATAAAAAAACAATTGCAATCCCTGACTGAATATTTTTGTCATTTTTTTTCAACAATCTTTGATGTCCAAACCCCACGAGTGCAAGTCATAATGTGTATAATACGCTAATGGCTAATGACAATGTTGAAGTAGAAATAAAAATTAAGCTGACAAAAACGAGGTTCGATAAAATTGAAAAGCAGCTCTCCAAAATTGCCAAAAAAATAAAAACTTCTCACCACATCGACGCTTACTATAATCCGGTTGATAAGAGTTTTTTAAAGCCAAAATATCCTTACAAATGGTTGGCGGTTCGGCAGCGCGACGGAAAAGTAACACTTAACTTCAAACATTGGTATCCGGAAGGCGTTAAAAACACGACCCACTGTCACGAGTACGAAACAGAAGTTGCAAACAAAGAGCAGATAGAAAACATTCTCAAAGCTCTGAATTTTGAAAATTTTGTGACAGTCGACAAAAAAAGAACAATTTACAATAAAAATGAGTTTGAAATTGCGCTGGACGAGGTTAAAAATCTTGGGTATTTCATCGAAGTCGAATCTATTAAAAACAAAGGCGGTGTTAAAAAAAGTTATCAAAAAATTCTGGATTTTCTGAAAGTATTGGGAATCAAAGAAACCACAACTGTTCCCGGAGGCTACGCTGCCGGGTTGATGAGAAATCTGAAACAAAAACGAACCGCTTGGTAGTTGTCTACGCTGTCTTACCTCCTGTTATTTCTTCCCAACAATCTTTTCAAACTGTTCTCGATCAAGGGTTTCTGTTTTGAGAAGTTCCGCAGCCACTTTGTCCAGTTTCGTTTTATTTTTCTTAACCAATACCACTGCTTCTTTATAAGCTGCATCCATTACTTTTTTAATTTCTGCATCCACTTTTTCCAGCATTGCCGGAGAAATATTTGCTGGTTCATAATACATTGCCTTACCCATTTCGTCAGAATCGTACTGTGGACCTAAATTGATCGGGCCAAGTGGGCTCATTCCAAATTCAACCACCATTGCTCGGGCAAGCCGGGTGGCTTGTTCGATATCGTTACTTGCCCCAGAAGTCATTTCATTAAAGACCACTTCCTCAGCCGCTCTTCCTCCCAACATCGCCGCGACCTGTTCCTGAATCCTAGTTTTTGTCTCGTGCGTACGATCAGCAGCCGGTGGAATCAGCGTGTGACCAAGACTCATCCCTCTTGCGACAATCGAAATTCTTTGTACCGGATCCATATGGGCCTGAAAGTGCGTGACGATAGCATGACCAGCCTCATGATAGGCTGTAATTTTTTTATCTTCCTCAGATTGCATTCTCTTTTTCGCAGGACCCAGTTTAACCTTAGTTGCGGCTTCATCGATATCTTTCTGCTCAATTGCTTCCTTGTCATCACGGGCGGCCAGAATCGCCGCTTCGTTTAACATGTTCTCAAGATCTGCTCCGGAAAAACCGACGGTTGAATCGGCAATTTTTTCCCAGTCGATCTTATTAACAAATTTTTTACCTTTGGCGTGAATTTTTAAAATAGCCAAACGCCCATCTTTGTCAGGCATGTCAAGCATTACCCTTCTGTCAAAGCGACCAGGTCTTAAAAGAGCCGGATCTAAAAGATCTCCGCGATTAGTCGCAGCAATAACTACAACGTTGTCATTTGGAGTAAAGCCATCCATTTCTACAAGTATCTGGTTCAAGGTTTGCTCTCTTTCGTCATGTCCACCAATAAAACCGCGACCCCTCTGTCGTCCGATGGCATCTACTTCATCTATAAAAATAATGGAGGGAGACTGCGCCTTTGCGGTAGCGAACAGATCGCGCACTCTCGAGGCCCCAACTCCGACAAGCATTTCCATAAATTCACTCCCTGCCATTGAGAAGAAGGGTACTCCAGCTTGTCCGGCAACAGCTCTTGCCAATAATGTTTTACCAACTCCCGCCGGGCCAAAAAGCAATACTCCCTTGGGTGTACGCGCGCCAATTTTTCGATACTTCGCCGGGTTTTTCAGAAAGTCGACAATTTCTTCCAATTCTTTTTTAGCATCGTCTACTCCAGCAACGTCGGCAAAAGTTACATCCTGTTTACCTTTTGAAAACAGCTTGGCCTTACTTCTACCAAAGGAAAAAATATCTTGTGCACTTCGGTTCTGCGCTCGAAGGATGGCGAAAAAGATCACTCCTGTAATGACAATCGGAAGGACTATCCCTAAAATACTTCCCAAGGTCTGGGATAGCGATTGGTCGACAACACTATATTTAACATCGGAGGGTTTGATATCTTCGCTTTTTAAAAGCTCGGCAAAACTTTCCGCAGGTTCTTTTGTAGCCGTCTTAATCGTGCCATCCTGATAAGTCAAAACGAGTTTCGACCCTTCGACAACAACCTCTTTAACTTTGTGGTCCTTAATGTCTGTTAGTACCTGCGAGATATCTTCTTTTTGACTGGAGTTTGCAACTTCAAAAACAGAAAAAAGAAACGGGGCGAAAAATATAAAGAGAACGATTACAATGAGAACTTTCCAAAGATTAATCTTGACCTTCAGTTCAACCTTCTTTTTTCCATCTTTACCTTTTTCCTTCCCTTTTTGCAAATCTTGTTTTTGATCCCTTTTTACCAATTTTTCAAGATCTTTGGGACTTTTGATTTTTACAAGTTTGAATTTAACCGGTAACATAATATTTTTGGAAACCTAATCTCTGCCTGAGACAGAAGTAGCAGTTATCTTACCACAAAACACTTCCACCCGTTTACGTAAAGTAACAAGTCTCCCTGTAAACAAGCTGAATTATAACATGTAAGAATTCGTTGTTGTAGGAAGTATAAGTATGGAGAATACAAAGAAATTTTCCACTTCCTTCCTCTTACGCGTAAACTCAAATTCCCTACATTACTCTTGTTCCGTTTGAAACTTTCTCGGGAAGGTCGAACAAAATTGGATACTCGTCAACTTCTTCCTCGCCAACCTTTACCGGATCCTGCCCCATTTCCTTTTTTGACGCCACAGCCATTAACATCATCCCTTCAGAATGATCACCCTCCAGGCCGATTTTCTTTTTTTCCAGATTAATAACAAAAGGAAGCTGTTTTCCTTCCAAATCTTCTGGCTGTTTCCTTGGCGATTTTTCGAGCTTTTTCGGCACCGTCTTTTAAGATTTTCTCTACCAAATCCGGATCGTCTTCGTACTTTTTCCTTCGCGCTTGAATCGGCTCAAGTTCTTTATAAATTTCTTCAGCTAGTTCATTTTTCAAATTACCGTACCGAACACCCTCTCCCAAATATTTCTCTTCATATTCTTTTCTTTTTTCTTCACCTTCAAATAAGTCTACCAGTGCCATTAATGCAGATATCCCCTTCGACTCGATTCCTCCAGATTTATAAATTTTGAGTTTTGAGTTGTCATTTTGACTTTTGACATTTGAGTTTTGAGTTTCGATTTTACCTTTTCCAGAGTCTGTCGGAACTATTGCCAACTTTTCCTTAATTGTCGTCAAATCGTCAGTCAGATTAATGTAACTCCCTTCTACCGACTTACTCATCTTTCCTTCTCCCGTTAGCGATGGAACGTAATGTCCTTCTGTTTTAATTTGTCCCGGCTCCGGGAAATCCATCCCGTATTTTTCATTAAACTTTCTTGCAATTTCGCGAGAGATCTCAAGATGTGGCAGCTGGTCATCCCCGACCGGAAGAAGTTCCGTTTTATAAAGCAAAATATCTGCAGCCATTAAAACCGGGTAGTACAAAAGCGCCAAGGTATTATTTTCCGGAAACTGTTTAAGCTTGTCTTTGTAGGTTGGTAAGTGACCCAACCTCGCAATTGTCACTTCAGTCGAAAACAGATAGGAAAGTTCGACGTGTTCTCGAACGTGCGATTGGATAAAAACCGACGCTTTTTCCGGATCAAGACCTGCGCCAAGATAGTCCAAAACAACGTCTCTGGAGTTTGGTCCCAACGTTTTCGGATCAAACGGAGTCGTTAGTGCGTGCAAATCTGCGACCATGAAGAAAACTTCATACTCGGGATCATCTTGAAGAGTAAGCATTCCTTTAATCATTCCAAGATAATTTCCCAAATGAAGCCTGCCGGTGGCTCTAATTCCTGATAATATTCGTTTTTTCATAATTGATTACTATCTTACTATAAACATATAAATTTTATAAAACCAATTTATCAATCTTCCATTTTGTTTTGTACGTCCATCTCATTTCCCAAACTTATCAATGATTTCGAATTGTCAATTCCATATTTTTTTATATAAACCTCACTCGCATGTTCGAATTTTTCCCTTTCGCACTTTGGACACCATAGCGTTAGTTCATGCCAAGTTTGTGCAATATCTATAACACCTTTTCCTCCACACGTTTTACAATTTTCTTTCATATAAAAAGCCCTTGCTTAACCACCAAAATATGATGATCAAACAAGGGCCTTCTAACTAATTTCTAAACTCCAACTGCTAACAGCTAAAAGACGTTGCCACCTTGTTTTGTCGATCCATTAAAAAACTCTTCGGAAGAAGAGTTATATCAATGAATAAACCTTATTTGATACAATCTCCGCTTGCGCGACAATTGCTGCTGACTTTTACGGTTTCGCCTCCGTAATAGACTAATGCCTATTCAGCTCCAGGATCCCAATCAATCCCTTCGCAGCTTTTGTTAAATTGTGAGAATTATTATACCAGTAAAGAAATGGAAAGACAATTAAGCTGCGATACTCTTTTCGTAATTAATCCCCCTCTCGATCTCTTTCTTTTCCCAAAATAATTGCCCTTAACTGCTTTTCTCCATCTAAAATATATTTTTGTCTTCCCAAAAGCGTTCCTTTGTTCCTATGTTCGGCGCTCGAAGCTATTGCTCTTAGTCTTAGCTCTTCATTCATCTCAGGAAATTTCCCGCTTTCAGCCAGAATAACCCGTGCCTCCATATCTGAAATTTCTCTTTTAAGTACTCTCTCCTTATTCTTTACTAATTCCTCAACAAACTGTTTAATGGCTTTCATGCAGCGAATTATATCTTAATAAATTACTAAAGAGAAATGGCTTGAAGCATTTTGGGAGATAAAACTGGCGCCAGAGGTGGGAATCGACAATTCGCCCGCCTAAGACAAATTGGTTACTCTCCCACGACCGCGGGTTTATGGCAGAAAATTCTGATATGTCTCAAAATTGTTGTGCCAAGGGAGAGGATCGAACTCTCGACACCGCGCTTATGAAACGCGTGCTCTTCCACTGAGCTACCTTGGCAAATGTTTGTGTTATGAAACGATTGCTCTACCGCTGAGCTACGTTGGCAATTTTTGTGATTAATCCTGTGCTCCCCGTCTGCAAAAGGCTATCGCTTTAGCGATTGCGGGCAGGTACCGAGTGAGCCACCCTGGCGTAACACGTATTTTATCTTAATCTGTAGTCATTCTCAAACCTTCAATACAACCATTTAGTCTTCTCAAAAAATCGACGCTTTTCCTAACTTTTACTCTTAATATTCCATGATAGTCATTGGGGTTCTCATATACTTTTTTCCACAAAACCTTCTGAAAAAAAGGTTTTTGAAATTTATCTACAGGAAATCCTGTAACCGTAGACCAATATCCCTCAATCTCGTTAATTCTCTCTTTATGACTTATATTTACAGTTACTCTCAAAATGAGATTGTCAACATGATAGTGAAAACATTCATTCAACCACCTAATAAAAAATTTAATCATGTAAGGATCAAGGTTTGCCAAACCAGCTTGACTATCTTTCTTAAACCCTTCAGCCCAATATAGAGCAATCCCAGCTATAAAAAGTTCGCGTTCACTTAAAATTCCAACATCTTTTTTTCCTTCTTCCATTAACCTTTTTGTTTTTTCTACCCTTTGTTGCTTCTGTTTTAATGAATAAGTTAATCTTCTACCATAAGAAGGATCCCTTGAGTGTAGTTCTAAAATCTTTATCTGGTTAACAGTAAGACTGATATCATGACACCATTCACTTACTGAAGCTGGAGAAACATTAAGTGATTTTGCAATTCCTTTTATACTTTGACCTTTTCTTCTCAATTTTCTGGCTTCTATTTTTTGTGCAAATTTTGCCATTCAAGTAATATTATACTATTCACGCAGGTACAATTCCATGTTGCTTTCACAGTATAAAGTAAATATAATATGGTTTGTTCGTTGACATGCGGGGTAGTGTACGGCTGCACGGAAGGCTAGTAGAAATGGGCCCATTTATGAGTAATTATAAATGAGAATTTGGCTATATCGGTGGACACCCTGATTATGTCAGGACAATACCGAGGGAACCTTTTTAAAATTAAAATATTTTATTTTGGACTCCGTAGAGACTACACGCCAAACTCCCGATTAAAGCCGGGATGATGATATAGTCCTACCCTTGTGGTAACACAAGAAGGTGCATAATCTTCCAGATCAGGTCCAACTCCTGACCCCGCAACAATAAACGGAAATAATAACGCTTCAATGTTTTCCAATAATTTGTTCTGCTTTTGATCCAATGTTATAATTGCGGCCATGTCCAGCTTCAACGAACGAAAAGAGAAAGCCGTCAGACATGATCTAATTGGAGACGCATTCGAGACGCAAAAATTGGATAAAGCAACATATACTAATACCATCTTTCAGGCACAAAAGGTGTTGAAAATGTTAAGGGACAATCCGGTTTTTCCCATTGAAAAAAATCCGTTTACTGATACAAATCCCGAGTCTTCAAGATTACTTGATGGACTTTTGTGGGAGTTGAGCGACAGAAAATACTACCATTCACGACAGAGACTGTTTCCAACACAATAAATTAAACTTACGGTTAAGCGTTAACCAAGAAGGAATTTGATCGAACATTGCATGCCATAATCGCATTTTTAAGTCTATTTTTAAAAGTCCTCTATCCAAAAGCAAAAGTCTTCGTTAAAATCCACAAAATGCACGAGTATAGAATTCACTGGCCGAAGGAAGAAACGGATCTGACTAGATGGAAAGCTTTCTGCAGATGCTATTCAAGTTGGTTTGAAAACACTGAGGGAAAACGTTTCGACCGTAAGAAGGTAGCTGATATTACAGGATATAGCCCATCGCAGATTAATAATTTATGTTTGCTAATAAACAGAGAAACAGCAAACGGTCTTGAGCTGTCGCCAGAGGGTTTCTTCTTCGATTCCAACGAATCTGATTGAAATTCACAACTCAACACCGAAGACCCGTGCCCATTTCTTATAATTTGGCGTCAAATCCACTTCCGTCTCAAAATCATCCGTTGGAACCAGTTTTCGCAACAATTCGTCTTCAGGGAGAACCAGTGTAATCTCGTTCTCTTTGGACAAATTCAGTTGGTTGCGCAGTTGTTTTTCCATGTATTCGTTACTTGTGACTTCTTGATATTTTTCTTCGAGCTTCTTTTCTTCGCTCTGAAGATTGCGAAGTTGCTCCTCACGATCCTTAACCTCTTTATTTACTTTTCCAATTTTTTTTGACGTCTGAGTAACTGAACCCGCAAATAAAATTATCGAGATAACTAAAAAAAATGTCATTAGCCTGTCTTTTGTCCTCTTTTCCTTCGTATTTTCCCCTTGCTTTCTTAAACGGTTATGTCTCATAATATATTGACCTTAGACTATAAGTTGTGTTAATATTGCGAATATTATACCCAAATAATTTCAGTTTTTGTCCAAACTGAACCTGGGTATGTTTTTTAAACCTATAGAATACAGATATAATCAAACAACAAGCGTAGACTATAGCTAATTTTTCTTAAGATCAGAAAATTAAAATCTATATAACAATATTTTAACCTATGCCACAAGATACCTTAAAAAATCTTCTGCCAAAATTTATCCAAAACCTAAAAGATAAAAATAGATCGCCTTCAACAATTCTAGCCTATAGAGCAGATTTAGAACAGTTAGTCGACTATTTAACCGGCAAGAACAAAGTGATGCCTGATCTTGTCGAATCCACCGATGTTGAAGGTTTTCGTGATCAACTGCTATCCCAAAAATATACACCAAAGTCAGTTTCAAGAAAACTGAATGCCGTTAAAACCTTTTTCAGATTTCTCATGGATGAGAAAATCACCTCACGCGATCCCTCTTCCCCAGTTTCCCACCCCAAAATCGAAGCTTCAACACCAAAATTTCTTTCAGCAATTGAGTACCGTGCTCTGCGCGACGTTGTCAGAAACGACACAAGAGTTGCAGCAATCGTAGAATTAATTCTCCAAACCGGGCTACGGATATCTGAAGTTGCCGCGCTTAAGAAAGAAAACATCAAAAACGCAACCGTCCACGTTGATGCATATGCGACTCAAGCATCAAGAGATATTCCCTTAAATTCGTCAGCCAAACTAACGTTGGAAAAATATCTTAATGAACGGCCAAAGTCAGATTCTCCATATATTTTCGTGAGCAAAAATGGAAAACCGCTGGCAATAAGGAATATCAGAGCAGCAATCGACAGATACTTTCAGAAAGCAGAAATTCCAGGTTACACTGTTAACGATTTAAGAACAACTTTCGTTGTCCAAAACCTCAAAACCGGTGTCGATCTTGTCTTTCTCTCACAAGTATCAGGGCACAAGAGGCTTTCTACAACTGAGCGCTACCTCACACTCGCAGAGATAACCCAACCCGGAAAAAAACAAGAACTGGTTGAACTTTAATCGACAATCAACAAAATTATAAATTCCTCAAACTCCTCTTATCAGTTGATAATTTTGAACTTGAATCTTTGATCAATTGGTCTAAAAAGCAAATAGCCTAAAAAATGTATTGCTATTCCCATTAAAATATTTGTGGGAAAATCAAAATTGGTAAACAATAACATAAGCACAATTCCATAAAAAACAGAAAGGATTAATATTGATAACTTCGAAAACATTACCAGGTGTTTTACTAATAATATTGGCAAGTGCGCAAGTACAAATAATACAATTATCAAACTTTTGTTCTCCAAAAAGTTCGCTATAAAATAAATCCACGTTACTTGAAAAACTGAGTTTGCAAGCCTTGCAAATATTTTATTTTTATATACAAATACTAGCGGTACAATCAAACAAACCAAAACAACAAACAAGGAAACTTCTCTGGTGTAAATTAATCGAGACAGACAAAAGTCAATTAGGGTGAGAGATAAAAAGTCAATGACAAAAGTCGAGGTGATTTTTCTGTAGAGATTTTTTTAGGCAAGAGAAAGAAATTATAAACTCCCCAAAATGCCAACCATATTACAAAAAAATAAAAATCCGATCGGTGGTAATACTAAATCATTATATATTTCTTGAAGATTATATAGATACGACCAATTCGATTTTATGACGAAGCAGAGCTTCGACATATCAAAATTTGGTGGAGCCGCTTGGAGTCGAACCAAGTACATCGACTTTATGACAAAACCTCGTTTTGACATGTAAGAATATTGGTGGCCTGGGATGGGTTCGAACCATCGACTTCCATTTTATAAGAATGGCACTCTAACCACTGAGTTACCAGGCCAAGTGAGGTAATTATACCAAGAAGCTAACTAATTTCCCATTCTCCACGAAGTATCCACCCGTCTTTTAAACAAAACTATTACAGTTTTGCTCTTCGCGCGATTTCTGCCTCGACCAGTTTTAAGTCACGCCCGTAGTTAAGACGGCTCATTTCTTTGATGATTCCGGCAACTTTAGGATTTTCCATCGCCTTCAACTTGTCCATATCACGGAATAAGTCCATTGAAAATGGAGGTACAGGTTCGTTGTTGACGGTCGTTTTAATGTAGACGTGATATTTCTCGATATTTAATAGGTCGTCCTCAGCAAAAACCGGAGCGAATTCGTGCTGCAGATAATTAGCATCGGTGGTTCCAATTCGGAAAGAAACAATTGTTCCAACGTTACCAAAAACCGCATTTTTGACTTCTTCCTCAACTTGCCCGATAAACTGATTCGCCACACAAAGTGCCAGTGCATATTTTCTCGCCTCGGATAAAATTACTGCGAAGTCCGGCGTGGCAAAATTCTGAAACTCGTCAACATAAAGATAAAAAGGGCGTCTTTGTTCCTTTGGAACATCAGTCCTACTCATCGCCGCCATTAGTATTCTTGGAACCAAAATGAGCCCCAAAAAGCTGGAGTTTTCCTCACCGATTGTTCCCTTTGATAAATTAATAAATAGAATTTTCCCTTCGTCCATAACTCTACGCAACGAGAAAGACGATTCAGATTGGCCGATAATATTTCTAATCATTCTGTTTGTGACAAAGCGCCCGAATTTTGAGGTGATGTAATCCAAAACTTCGGATTTATGAAAGTCGGAGGTCTGTGCAATTTGATCTGTCCAATACCGCCTCACTATCGGGTCGGTAACTTTTGGAAGAAGTTCTTGCACATAACGCGAGTCGGTTAAAATTCGCATCACTTCAACAAAAGTCGAACCTTCATCACTCATTGCCGTAAGCATTGCATTTCTGACAGCGTGTTCGAAACGTGGGCCGACAATACCCGTTTTGTAAGGATCAAAAAGCTTGTACATCATATTAATCACAGCTGTGGCTGCAAAATGTTTTTGATCTTCCGTATTGGCTTCCAATAAGTTAAGTCCTATCGGCCGCTCGGAATCCGAAGGATTAAAGTAAATTACGTCCTCTGCCCGCTCGGGAGGAATAAGGTTCAACAAATCTTCCACCGCATCACCGTGCGGATCAATAAAACAAACTCCTTGACCGTTTCTAATATCTTGAATTACTAGGTCTTTTAAAAACTCCGACTTCCCGACACCGGTTTTTCCGACAATGTACATGTGGCGCATCCGATCCTCATCAGAAATGTAGACTGGACGTTTTGTTCCCTGATAAGAACTTACTCCCAAATAGATACCGGATTCGGGAATTGCGGAAGGTGCCGGAGCTGTTTTCGAATAAACCCATTTAATGTGCGGTGTGGTAATAGCTTTATTAGGAAAATGATAAATTGACGCCAATTCCTCAACACTCAGAATTGATTTTTTATTGCCGAAGACGTGGAACATTGGATGGTACCTGTAAATAAAATCCTCAATAAATGCACCCTTCTGTCGGATCACGCGGCTTTTGAGATAGTTAAGATCTCCATTAAACTGGGCGAAAGAACTGGAAATGTTCGAAAGATGCGATTTTGCCGATTCTTTATCTTTCGACACAACGACAATTCGAACTGACGTATCAAAGCCCGATTTGGTAACTTTATTTTCCACCGCTTCCAGTGTTTTTGCCGGAACGGAAAACTTTGCCTTTTCCGGATCAGCTTCCTGCTTTTTGGTAGCGGAGATGAAAGACGTTCCCTGTTTGCTCCAGGTGCTATCAGCAGGAGAAATCAAAATCTGGATTGCTGCCGCTTCACCATCTCCCATCTTGGCAAGTGCTGAAGTAATAACCGACATAGGATCTGTTGGCAACTCCTTAAAAGTCTTAATCGGATAAAAATTGTCCCGTGCCAATTGCAGGCATTTGTAGGCAACCTTCCCCTCTTCTGTAAAAATGTTATATTCCTGAACTTCTATTACCTCTGCGTCAGGGTATGCACCGTGAATTTGTTTTTCGATCATGTCCTTAAACTTCTTCGGCGTCCAGACGTAAAATCTGATGTCCTCTTTTTTTGCAACAATTTCAAACGACAATATCGGTTGTGTTTTGTATTTTTGCTTCCAACCACCCCCCTTGATTGAATACAAAGCCGAAAAAAGCTGTTCCATCGCATCAATTTTTATTTCGTTATTTTTGTGAACTGCAACTTGCAGTAGTACTGAGTCAATCGATTCCTCCTCACGATTTCTGTGTTTAATTTGAGTAACAATAAAAAATACTGCAACAGCCACAACAAAAATAAAAAGAGAGAATACTAGTAACAATATCATCGCAACCTCGACTTCACTATACATTTGGCTCACCTCCTGTAATTTTTTTAACCATTCGCCAACTAAAATGAAGTGCCTTTTTAATCAATCGAATCCAAAAAACCGCAAACCAAGTCAGAGCGTTTTCAGGATCGCCTTTTGACCAGCCTTCCAATTGTTGTTGTGAAGCCGGAACCTGAATTGTTACCGCCGAAGCTGGTGGTGTCTGAATTAGGGGTTTCCCGAAATCGTCGTTAACCTGGCCTTTAAATTGACTTGGTACCGCCTGAGCTACTCCTCCACGCTCCAACTCCGGTGGAATTTCCATGTCTGTCGGACGTTCTTTCACCAACGGCTGTACAGAAGTAACATTTTCTCTTTCCACATCAGGCATATAAATCCATTATATACTACTAAAATTGAATCGGAGTGCAAATCTTAATCTATTTCTTCCAGACTTCGTCTTTGACTTTCAATTTAAAATTCTCCACTCTTGCCAGGGTAAAAAGATAGTCCGAAAGACGGTTGATATATTTTAATATTGAAGCCGATATGCGAGTTTCTTCATTTAGCGCAACCACTTCCCGCTCCGCTTTTCTTGCCAGTGTTCTTGCGTATTGTAAATAAGCTGCGATCGGACTCCCTCCCGGAAAAATAAAATTGGTTAGTGCGGGAAGAAATTTATCGCATTCGTCGATTTCTTTTTCGAGCTTTTTTGTTTCGCTCGGTTGAATTTTTAAATCAGAACCGGCGAGAATTGAACCGGTTGTTAATAAATTGTTTTGAACTTGATGCAACCTCTCCTTCAGATACTCATCGTGCGAGAGCGAAATGACAACACCGATAAAACTGTCAACCTCGTCAATCGCGCCAATTGCTCGGGTGTTACAAGAAGATTTTGAAACACGCACCGATTTACCGTTAACCTTCTTAAATAGTCCTGTCTTACCCTTATCGCCCTTTTTCGTGTAGATTGTCATTTTCTTGAAGTATATGGGGGAGTAGAAACTTTATCAATTCAAATTTCACACGTCGAATATCCACACTTCTTACATTTGTAGCATTTTCTTTCCTTAGTAAGCAGCGCTTCACAATTGGGACACTTGACAGAAATGACGTCATTCTCCGATTTTCCAAATTCAAAGACCTGATCTTTTTTCGTTCGATCACGGTAAACCGTCAGTCCCTTGCACCCCAATTTCCAAGCCAAAGTGTATGCTTCTTCAATATCGTTTGGAGTCGCACTTGAGGGCATGTTGATCGTTTTTGTGATTGCGTTATCGGTCCATTTTTGGAAAGCCGCCTGCATTTTGATATGATCCCGCCACCGGATATCGTGAGCAACTTTGAAGATCTTTTTTAAATCGGCTGGGATTTCGGAAAGTGCCTGAATACTTCCATGATTGTCGATAACTTTTTGAACTAGCTCTTCTGAATAAATTCCTCTTTCCTTTAATTTCTCGACAAAATACGGAATGATTGTCCGAAGCCTCATTCCCCCAAGAACATTTTGCTCATAGGCCAAAGCAAAGTATGGTTCAATACCAAAAGTTGTTTCGGCAATGACAGCATTTCCACTAGACGGCGGAAAAGTCAAAAGCGCAACGTTTCGTGGTTTATCTTTTTTATTTGCCCAAATCGAATCAGATATAAGGGGAAAAGGCCCCTTTTCTTTGGCAAGTTTGGCCGATGTTACAAAAGCGGATTGATACATCGCCCTTGTAACTTTTTCCGCCAGCTCATAAGCTTCTTCACTGTCATAGGGAATTTCAAGCCTCGCTAAAGTTTCCGCCCAACCAACACAGCCAATTCCAATTCTTCGATGGTCTTGCACTGATTTTGTAACCTCGGGAACTGGAAACCACGATGCGGAAATGACGTTGTCCATCAACCTGACTGCAATTGCCACCACCTCTTTTAAATGCGCAAAATCAAACGATTTACCTTTTATAAATTTGGTAAAGTTGACGTAACCCAAATTGCAGGACTCGTATGGGTACTGTGGAATTTCTCCACAAACATTTGTTGACATTATCGGTCCGCACTTTTTCAAAAGCGGATTTCCAAATTGGTTTCCCTTGTTAATCGCAGAAAGATTAAGAATTCCCGGGTCACCGGTTTGCCAGGCCATCGCCGCCATCAGTTCAAGAACCGATTTTGCCTTAACAACATTAACCACCTCACCGTTTCTTGGGTTAATCAGTTTCCAATCTTTTCCCTCAAGGGCTGCGTTCATGAATTCATCCGTAATACCGACAGAAATGTTCGTTTTTGAGAGATGTCCGTCAGTTTGTTTTGCGGAAATAAAATTAAAGATGTCTGCGTGGTTGGCATTTAAAACAGCCATGTTTCCGCTTTCGTATTTTCCCTCTTGTCTGAAAAGCGAGGTCATTAAATCAAACATTTCAATTATTTTGACCGGGCCCGCCGCAAGATCTGGAATCCCACCGACAGCATCTCCCTCGGGTCGTAAATTGGAAAAGTTATAACCACACCCCCCACCGTGCTTTTTAATCAGAGTCGACTCGTGCAGGATTTTAAAGATATGATTGATGTCATCATTCAGCGGCCAGACAAAACAATTTCCAAGTTGTGCTTCTTTTTTTCCAGCGTTGGCCAGCGGTCTAGTTCCCGGTTGAAACTCAAATTTAACCATGACGTCATAAAATTTTTCATACCATTTATCACGAAGTGCTTTTGTCTTTTCAACACTTGCCAAAAACTTTGCCACCCGCTTAAACATTCCCTTTGGTGTCTCAATAATCTTTCCCTTTTCGTCTCTTTTAAGGTAACGTTCCTTTAAAATATACAGCGTGTTGTAACCCAAACCGATATCGTCTTTAATCCCAAGGCTTTCTTTGTCCTGACGATAGTGCTTTTTATTTTCCCGAAAGCGGATGAATTCTTTTGCTGTTTTTGCATGTCCGTGTTCAATCAGAACCTTTTCGACAATCTCGCCAATCTCCGAAGTTTTGATGTACTCCCCATTTGGATATTTCTCTGTGAGTACAGCAACGACTTCATTTTTAAGCAATACCGCAGTTTTATCATCCTTTCCACCGACATTTTGCGCAGCCAACCAAATACTTTTGTAAATTTTTTCAGTGTCGAATTCCTGAAAATTACCATTAGCTTTGATAACTTGTTTTGTTTTTTTCATAACAGGATTGGTTTTATTCGGTCAAAGTTTACATTCGCTCCAACCACATTCTTTGCAACTTACGCATCCACCCTCAAACTCCAAGACCCCACTACATTCCGGACACTCTTTTTCCGCAAATTCAGCTTCTGATTCCGCTGTTTTTACCTTCTCACCGGCAACTTTTACACTCCCGGCATTCAAGACCTGATCCTCCTTGCTCCCGTCACGATAAATTGTTATTCCCTTACATCCCAATTTCCAGGCTAACATGTACGCATCTTCAATGTCGGAAATTGTGGCGTCGTTGGAAAAATTAATTGTCTTTGAAACCGCATTGTCGGTATATTTTTGAAAAGCTGCTTGAATCTTAACATGCCATTGCGGGTGAATGTCGTGAGTCGTCACAAATACCTTACGAATTTCACTCGGAATTTCCTTCAAATCATGCACCGACCCATGATTCTCTGCTACTTTTTGGATCAGCCCTTTCGAATATACACCCCTGTCTAACAAGACCTTTTCAAAATTTTTATCAACATAGTAAAGCTGCCTTGTGGAATTATTATTTTTATCTTCGTTGTAAAACGAATGGCGTACATAAACCAAAGCAAAAGACGGCTCAATACCTGACGTAGTGTCACCAATCATCGAAACCGTTCCTGTTGGGGCAATCGTCATCATTGTACAATTTCTATATTTTTCTGCCGTACCTTTATAAGTTGAAATATCCCAATTGGGGAAAACTCCACGGACCCTGGCCAATTCGAGCGAAGCTTCTTCAGCCTTTGCTTTAATAAATTTTGCCACTTTATCGGCAATTCTCACACCTTCAGGGCCATTATAGGCAATACCGAGTTTAAAAAGAGTTTCACCAAAACCAATTACGCCAAGTCCAATTTTTCTATTTCCGTATTTGACCATTTTCTCCGTTTCCGGTAAAACATACTTGTTCGTTTCAATCATATTGTCCAAAAAGAGAACGAGTGTCTTTACCGTCTCGCCCAAATCATCCCAATCAACCTCCCACTTACCATTCTTTTTAACGAGATGGTTCGCCAGGTGAAGCGAAGAGAGATTGCACGATTCGTAGGGAAGAAGCGGTTGCTCACCACAAGGATTGGTCGCGTTTAGAACACCAAGTGTCGGGGTATAATTATCCTCCTCCATCCGATCTAAAAATATCATTCCCGGATCTCCCGTTTTCCAAGCATGCTCACAAATTTCATGAAACAGTTTTTTGGCCGAAATACTTTTAACAACACTGTCGTCGCGCGGGTTTTTTAGGGAAAATTTCTTGTCCGCAATAACTGCATCCATAAACTCATTCGTTGCACCAACGGAAATATTAAAATTCTTCATATTACCGTCTTCGTCTTTAACCTTGATAAATTCTTCAACGTCCGGATGATCAATATTTAGTATCCCCATATTTCCGCCGTGCTTTTTGGATCCCTGCATAATTTTTGACAAGGCAGCGCTATATACTTGTAAAAAATCAACTGGTCCCGAGGCAGCTTTGGGAACGTTTCTCACTTTGTCGCCTCTAAATCTGATCTGACTGAAATTAAAACCCGTTCCGCCAAAATTCTTTTGAATAAGCGCCGCCTCACCGAGTGTCTGAAAAATCTTGGGTATTGAGTCTTCGATCTTTAAAACAAAACAGGGAGACAACTGCTGCATACAAGCTTCGTTACCCGCTTCATACATTGCACTCGTCGTGCAGATAAATTTAAAATCCACCATCTTTTTGAAAAAAGTTTGCGCAACCTTATCCACATCCCTTTCATCTCCCCAATTGATTTCGGCTTTTGCAATGTGTTTCGCCACCCTCCAAAAAATTTGTCCCGGTGTCTCACAAGGCTTTCCACCATCGTCCAATTTCGCACAACGGGAAACAAGGGCCGTTTTTGCATTTTCCGTCATTTTTGGCTCCCAAATTTTGAAATCACTTTTTTTCGACTGCTCTTTGCGCTCTTTAAAGAGAATGTAGTATTTTGCTGTTTCAAAGTATCCCGCTTGGGCAATTATCGGCTCAACTATCCGACGAACACCTTCCGTTGTGATAACCTTTCTCTTTACTTGAGAAAGTACAATGTAAACCTTTTTCAAAATTTCTCGCGCTTCTTTTTTCCCATAAGCATCGGTATCTCTTCCTGCAAAATAAATACTTCTTTCGATTTTTTCCAGATTGAAAGGTTCCTTCTTACCCGAAGATTTGATAACGTTGGTAACCAACAGATCCAAATTACCGATTCTGTTTCGATATAGTTCAAACTTTACCGGTTTTAAGGCAATTTGTTTGTTGGTTAACTTTGGAGAAAAAATATTAGTCTTTGGTTCCTTGCCGTTTCTAATTTTCATTTTTAAATATCAACATTCAGAATAGCCACACCCATGGCAAGTTTTACAACCCATCTCGTGAACGAGCGTGGCATTTCCACACGACGGGCAAAAGTCGGCATGCTTCGCCAAAAACGACAGTTGGTCTCCAGAATCTTCAACGCTTTCAGATATGGCAACCTCTCCGTTCGTGTGAACTACACCATTAGTGTGGCCATTGCTTAACAATTTTTCCTGAACAGGAATCTCCATTTGCTTCTGTGGCAAAAGTCCCATATCTAAAGAAAGTGCTTTGGCGATTGCATCGGGGAGTGAAAGAATTCGTTCGGCACCAAAACCAACACTTCTTGAACCACCAATTCCCTGAAGTTGTTCGATCATTAAAATCGCCCTCTCTTTACCTGTCAAATTACTTCCCATTTTCAACGACTTTGAAATCACGCGACCCAGCGCCTCCGCCATTGCTTGGACATCGCTTCCGGCGCGTCCGATGTTAATGAAAGTCTCAACAGGAGAGTCTGTTTCGTCATGATTTACAGTAATAAAAGCTGTTCCCACAGGGGTCTTTAACCTATAGGTGGATCCAGATATTTTAATTGGTCTAACCCAAACACTGGCTTTTTGCTCTTCAGTTTTCTTTGCTTCTTCAGTTTCTTTTTTCGCCTCGCTACTACCTCGAACAAGCGTCCCCTCACGCGAACCCTCGCGCATATAGGAAATACCTTTACACCCTTTCTCATAGGCTAAAAGGTAGAGTTTTTTAACATCAGAAACCGAGTGTGTCTTTGGGGCGTTCACCGTTTTACTAATCGACGAATCCGTGTATTTTTGAATTAAGGCTTGAACGTTAATATGTTCTTCAGGCGACAGATCGTCTGCTGTAACAAAATAATCAGGAATTTTCTCATCCGGATGTTTATCGACCCATTCTTGATACAAAGGATGATACATTGTTCTTTCGCCCAAACGATCTTTTTGGGTGTAAGAAAACGAAAAGACAGGTTCAATGCCTGACGACGCACCCGCCAAAAGAGAAATTTTACCTGTCGGCGCCTCGGTTAAAACTAAAGCGTTTCTTATCCCCCACTTTTTGATCCCGTCCTTGATGCTTTTCGGCAAAGTTTTTATAAAACCGCTGTACAAAAACTTATTTGCGATAAACTGTGGGAAGGAGCCCTTCTCTTTTGCCAAAGAAATCGATTCCTCGTATGCGACATCACGAAGCATCTTAAAGGTCTTTTCAATAAAGGCGTGAGACTCTTGCGAACCGTAACGAATCTTCATTTTAATCAGTGCGTCTGCTAGCCCGATAGTTCCCAAACCAATTCTTCTTTCTTTCTCCTGTACTTCTTTAATTTCCGAATATAAATAGTTCTCCGTATCAACAGCATTATCTAAAAATCTGACGCCGACTCTTATAACTTTTCCAAACTCGTCGAAATCAAACGTCCCGTCTTTAACCAAAGTCGATAAATTGATTGAGCTTAAATTGCAAACGCCCCACGCGGGCAAGTGTTGTTCACCGCAGGGATTTGTTGAAATGTTTTCTTCAAAATACCAAGTGTTATTCATCCTATTTCCTAAATCCAAAAAGACAATACCCGGCTCTGCCGACGCCCAAGCGGAATCACAGATTAAATTCCAAAGCTCAACAGCCCTGATCGTTTTATAAACTTTGACCGGATAACCTTTCTTTTCCCAACCCTTAATGTCACCATGCCAGTCACTGCGATACTTTTCAAAATCTGTATCTGGAAACTTTAGATCCCAATCTTTATCTTCCTTTAACGCCTTCATAAATTCGTCGGAAACACAAACGCTTAAATTGGCGCCAAGAATTTTCCCCTGCTCCCTTTTAACGGTAATAAATTCCTCAACATCGGGGTGCCAATCCCAAAGCATCAACATCAAAGCTCCCCGCCTTGTTCCACCCTGTTGAATAATGTCGTGTGCCGCCACAGAATAGAGATTTGCCCAAGAGACCGCACCCGACGATGTCCCATTAACAGATTTTAGATAGGAACCCCTGGGACGCAGCGACGAAAGATTAAAGCCAACCCCACCACCTCTTGCAGAAATTTCCGTAACATATTCTAAAGTTTTGATAATTCCCGTTCTTGTGTCTTCAGGATTTGGAAGAACATAACAGTTGATCATCGTCGTATCAGTACCTGTCCCAGCTGAAGTCAAAAATCTTCCCGCCGGACAAAGTTTGAATTCCAACATTGATGTATAAAACTTATCCGCCCATACTTTTCGCAATTTTGAAGTTTTTTCAACTGCCGCCAAAGCCTCTGCCACTCGCTTCCACATATGTTCAGGGTATTTTTCGATCGGCTCACCATTCTCGTTTTTTAACGAATAACGATCAAGAAATAGTTTCTGTCTTATTCCTGACAATTGCGTTTTGGTAGTGTAATCAAACTCTGTTGCCTTCATAAGTATTGTAATTTACGAAACCACATCTTAACTTTGTTGCTGTAAATTTATTCCTTAATTGCTTTGGCGAAATCTTCCAAATCCTCAAATTGCAAATAGACGCTTGCAAATCGCAACCACGCTACTTTATCTATTCTTTTCAGTCGCTTAAGCACTGATTTACCGATTGCCTTACTTGAGACCTCCTCTTTTTCCTTGCGCATCATTTCTCGCTCGACCCGGTCCACCAAATCGTTAACAAAGTCCATCGAAACCGGTCTTTTTTCAACCGCCCGCAAAACTCCTCTTTTTACTTTTTCTCTATCAAAGGGCTCGCGTCTACCATCCTTTTTGACAACCCAAAGTGCAGATCCCCCAACTTTTTCGTAGGTCGTAAAACGCTTTTTACATTTTAAGCATTCCCGTCTTCTTCGTAATGACCTGCCATCGTCAACCGTTCTCGACTCCAAAACTTGTGTATTCGCCGCTCTACAAAAAGGACATCGCATATTTCATGAATGAAAAGAAAGTATACTACCGCTAGTGCTGAAAAGATATTCTTACGCTACCTGCATCAAGTCAACTATAAGAAACTACATCAAAATAAACCACCCCGCGCACGAAATGAAGCTGCGCGGTTTTTTAATTGCCGAAAATCAGTTAAGAATTATTATAAGTTTATTCTTCGGATACCTTCTATATCCACGGAGATTTCCTCAATAATTCAACTTAGTCCCATTTAAACGGGTTGTTCGGTGGAGTGATACCCTTCGAAAGTAGAGCATTCCTTGCCCTTTCGTAAGCTTTTATAGGTATTTGTTCTGAAGATATAATTATCGGTCGCACATCATCAGGAACCTTGTCTTCCAACCTTTTCAAAACTTCGTAGTGTTTCAGTGAAGCGTTCGCAAGCCTAAGACAAACCTCATCGGACTGTGCAACGCCACTTAATCTCAACCTTTCCTCTGTCAAAGAAGCCTCCTCCAAATATTTTTCCGCTTTCGTCAATGTTGAAATCGCAATCTCATTTTTTCCATTTTCAAAAAGAGTGACCGCTCCCCCCAAGCGCTTGTCTGCAAACAAAATTTCAATTTCATTTTTCTTCAATTTATCAGTTGTTGTCAAAAGCCAGATTTTGTCTCTAACTGCCTTTAGTGGCCACAAAAAGCTATCTGGAAGAATTTTACCCGGGTATGCAAGATTATAATCAATACTAACGCTATCAGACAGGACCCTTTCAGACTTCACCCCATTTGTTTCATATCTGACTGCGGCAGTTCTTAACACCGAAATAAAAAGAATTGCCAAAGCAAATAGAAAGACGGCCGAGGAAACTAAGATCTTCCGGAGCATAGTGAGATTAAATATACTCGAATTTATACCTGAAATCAAATCATTTTCCCCTTCTCCTCTTTTCCAGTTTCGCAAATCCGAGTCCTAAATACTGATAAATATTAGCTCTTCCTGTTCCCAATTGTTCGGAAATACTATAAAAATTCGGGTCATCCAAATAGTAAGATATACATTCCCATTGTTTCTTACTCAAACCTGCTTCAATAGCAATGCTGTCGGGGTTACTACTTGTGAGAATTTCCTTAACAACTTCAAGGCTACGGAAAAAGCTCGCAGGGTTTTCCAGGGGGGATTATATTCAAATCCGAAAAGGACTTGGTGTGTCTCTAAACTAATTACCCGTAAGTTTTCTATCTAAATAAAATAACCGGCCATTCCCAAAGGACATGCAGAAGAGTCGGCGCAACCAGATTTTTGGTCCTGACAAACACAACCGAAGCTCCAAGTCCGTAAATAAAAGTTAAACCCAGATACACGGCAATTTGCATCCCGCTTATCCCCCAAACAAAAAATATTATTGGGACATGAATTGCTGTCCATAAAACGGTTGCAAGCGCAACAGACATCCATTCATCAAATTTCCTCATAAGCCGCCCTAAAAGATATCCCCTAAAAACAAACTCCTCTGTAACCGATGTAGCAAAGGAAATAAAAAGCGCTGTAGCAAAGAAACCCGAACCGATATTCGCGCCAAAATCAATCCCTCCATATTTCGCCATATTTGCAATTATCCCAAGAAAAGCAAAACCGACTCCCAAAGCCAAGGATAAATAAATCGACGGAAAAAAATTTTTTACAGTGATTCCCAAATCTGCAATCTTTAGTTTTTCTTTAGGAATTAAATATAAAAACGGCAAAAGCCAAATAATCGGTTTGATATAAAGCTCCTCTAAGGAGTCAGAAAATTTGAAACCTATCCGATAAATCGACCAACCGATAAACAAATAAAGAAAATATAAAAGAGGTACTTTCAAAGAAATTCTTCTCCCGTCAGGCTTTTTTTTCATATGTGTTTGAAGCTCAATTACTTAATATTACACCTTCCAAACGCACTGTCGATTGTCTCGACAATCAAATTAACTTTCTCTTTTGCCTCGACAAGAGATATCGCGTTTTTTTCATTGGGAAACCAGTGGAATAGAAGATTACGGCACTCCTTCCAACAAAACCACATTTTTCCGGCAAGATCCTCTCCACCGCAGTATTGGACAATTTTGTCATAAACACCCTCTCTTTCGCGTAGTTCTTTTTCTAAAGACGGGTTCAGTGCCTTGCCTACCCTAAAATGTTTTCCATAATAATCTTCTGGGCTGATAAAACCCATATCTAAAAATAGTTTTTTCAAAAAACCTTCATATGCTTTAGCTGCGGGAAAAACGATAAAGGCGTAGTCATGGAAACCCTCTTTCTTCAAAGTGCCCCGCCCAAAAGTTTCCGTAAATTTAGCCTCCCATTTATCCGCAGTTTCGACAAGCAAAAGCGACTGAATCAAAAGTTCTTTGATATCCTCGTGAATGTACCCCCACCATGGCCTTTTTTCTAAATCATCAATCATGATTTAATAATAACAGATAAACCACCCGAAGTATCGTAAGGCCTTACCACCATTTAAAACTTTAGGTAATTCTAAGTTTCTTGGGATATCAATTCATAAACACACGAAAAACAACCATTTATAATATAATTAGCAAGCCATGTCCATCAAAATGAAAAACAAAAAAGTTCTCAAGAAAAGAAAGGCCTTAGTTGAACACACAAAAATCGTTGATGAAAACTTAACCAAAACCAAAACATCCACCCTTAAAAAGCTATCATCTTTTTTTTGGACAGTTTTCCAAAAAGTTGGAAAGTACCTTTTTCTTTCCATCTATCATCTTCTTAAGTATATATATCAACTTCCGTTAAAGATTTTCTATAAAAGAAAAGGCCCAAACCCAAGGAAAGATCAAAAAGCTGGTAAATCGCCACTTGCAAATAATAGGCTTCGTTTCACACTTTTTTTCTTGGTACTTGCCGCAGCGGTTGTGTTTTTTACATGGCTTTTTTGGGGACTTCCACTTCCAACCAAGCTGTTGCAAACCCAAGTTCCCGTTTCAACTAAAATTTATGACCGAACAGGAAAACCCATCTATGAAATCTATACCGACAAAAGAAGCACACCGGTTGATGTTGACAGCCTTCCGTCTTATGTTGTTGATGCAACAATTTCTATCGAGGACAAGGATTTCTATAAACACCACGGCATCTCACTAACCGGAATTGCCCGCGCAGCATATAACACTGTTTTTAAACAAAAACTACAAGGCGGATCAACCCTTACGCAGCAGTTGGTCAAAAACGCGCTCCTTACTCCAGACCGTACGATAAAGAGAAAATTAAGAGAGATTGTTATTACAGTTTTTGTTGAGGCGATGTATTCCAAAAAACAAATCCTAAGCATGTATTTCAACCAAATACCGTACGGGTCAACTGCCTACGGCATCGGTGCCGCTTCCGAACTTTATTTTAATAAAGAAGCCAAAGATTTAACTTTATCAGAGGCGGCTCTCCTAGCGGGAATTACGGCTGCTCCGACAAAATATTCTCCTTTCGGCGCCCATCCTGAAATTGCAAAGACTCGACAAGAGCTAGTACTGCGGCGGATGGTCGAGGATGGGTTAATATCAAGTGGACAAGCTGACGAGGCAAACTCAGAGAAACTCAACTATGCAGAGCCGGAAAAATTCAAAGCCCCCCATTTTTCCCTTTGGGTAAAAGAACTACTTGCAGATAAGTACGGTGACGCCGTTGTCGAACAAGGCGGCCTTCGTGTGATAACAACACTAGACTTGGATCTTCAGGAATACGCAGAGGCTACCGTTTCGGCAGAATTGGCAAAACTTAAAAAACAAAATGTTAGAAACGGCGCTGTATTAGTCACACGACCCAAGTCAGGTGAGATATTGGCAATGGTTGGCTCCAAAGATTATTTTGCCAAAGACGAGGATGGAAAATTCAATGTCATTCTTGCCAACCGACAACCCGGGTCGTCGATAAAACCCCTAAATTACGCGCTTGCTCTTAGAGACAAAAAAATAACACTTTCAACTCCGTTGGCGGACGTACCAACGTGTTTCAACGTTTTTGGGCAGAAAGAGTATTGCCCTGTCAATTATGACGGAACTTTCCATGGCGCAGTACAACCGAGGTTTTCTTTGGGGAATTCCTATAATGTTCCCGCAGTGCGGGTACTTGCGCTAAACGGCCTTGAAAATTTTATTTATTTTGCCACAAATATGGGAATAACAACACTAACCGATCCCAAAAATTATGGTTTGTCACTAACACTCGGTGGTGGCGAAGTGAAACCGTATGACATGGCGGTTTCTTTCGGCGTCTTTGCCAATGCCGGCGTAAAAGTTCCCCTTAACCCGATACTCAAGGTAACGGATTGGAAGGGAAAAATTTATGAGGACAACAATCCCAATGACGTTGACGGACAAAGGATATTGGATCCAGACGCAACCTTTCTCATATCGCACGTTTTATACGACAACAATGCGCGAGTTGCTGCGTTCGGACCGAGTTCATATTTAGTTGTAAACGGTCATCCGGAAGTTTCTGTAAAAACCGGGACAACCAACGACCGACGGGATAACTGGACAATTGGTTACACTCCACAGGTTGTTGTTGTCGTCTGGGTCGGCAATAACGACAACTCCGCGATGAGTGGTGCTGTCTCCGGCGTTTCCGGAGCCTCACCTATTTGGAATAAGATCATCAAATACACACTCGACAAGGCAGAAAAAGGTTTCTATAACCAAGACGACGGCCACGCCTGGCCCGGGCAACCCGATAACGTTGTCGGAAGAAACGTTTGTGCAACAACCGGAAACCTCCCTGCCGATGAAAGTAACCCTGGATGTCCAACTAGATTTGAATATTTTCTTAAAGATAACATCGGCGCAAATGTCGAGTCAGGACAAAGGGATCTGCAAATCGACAAAACTACCGGAATGTTAGCATTCCCAGACACACCACCGGAAAATATTGAAACACAAAACCATCCATTTTTGCTCGACCCGCTCGGTACATTAGTGTGTCTTGATTGCCCGATTGCCAGCGAATCGGCAAAAATAAACTATCCTTTAGTCAACACAACCTCAACATCCGTACCATAAACACAACAGCTTCTTATCTTTGTCGACCTAGAATTTCTCTTTAAATTCAATGTTATTTTTGAGTTTTAAATTTTTGCGATATAATTAGTTACTATGCGCTTCAATAAACTGCGCTTTCTGCAAAATGTCCTCACATATACCCTCGCCACGTTAATTACCTTAGTATGGATGTACGTAACTCTTCTTGTTTATCAAAATAGAATGCTCAAACAGTATTCCAAGGAAATAGTAAAAACCAAACCCAACGCGACAGAAAATACTACCGATAACTGGAAAACGTATAAAAATGATAAGTGGGGTTTTGAATTTATGTATCCTTCCGACTGGGAAAGTCAATCTGTTAATTCAAAGGATATAATATTTCAGTTAGGTGAATATTTCGATGGTGGTGATCCCGGAGGTTCATCACCCATGATTTTTTATATCAGTACCCAACCATACGAAAGAACCTTTGCCCAGGACATTATAAGCGATGGAACCGAGATTATAAGCCAGGAATCCGTAAACATAGATAATAAAACTTTTCAATTAAACACCCATAAGCAGTTTGAGGTTGAATCCGCATATAAAATAATTGATTACATCCCAGTAAGGAACCTTAAACCGAACGATTTGTATCTATACTTTTCACACACGTCGGCGGGTTGTTCTAATATAACAGTAGATCAGCAATCAAAATGTAATCTGGACAACGAGGCAAACGTAACAAAATACAAAGATCTTAGAAACCAAATCCTCTCTACTTTTAACTTCACCGAAGAACCTACTCCAACTAAAATACCTATTGATACTTCAGATTGGCAAACATATTCTGACCAGAACTATTCATTTAAATATCCCAATGGTGCGACTGTCCATAAGGATCAAGGGGCTATCCTTATTAATTTAGAAACCAGTCCCTACAATATGTTGGCAGTAAGAATTGAAGAACCAAAAAATGTTCAGCCTAATAACTCCTTTAAAGAATATGTCCAAAATTTATACCAGAGGTTGGTGGGGTCAAATAGGGTTAATGTTATCCGAGAATTAACGAAGACTAAAATTAACGTTTATAACTCCTACATCTTCTCATACGAAACCGAGGGATTTAATGGTTATTATCTAGTTCAATCCAATAATAATCCCAATTTGTTTGCTGAAATTACAGATGGAAGTAGTCCATCTCATATAGAAACTGTCGATCCAATCCTCTCCACATTTAACTTTACCGAATGAGGCAGTGCTACAATAGCGTAATGGAAAACAAATCTCAAGCAGACCAAAATCAACTAATTAATAGCCAGCCAAATGCGCCCGTGGTTACAGATGCAAACTACGTTGACCCCAACAGTAAACAAATCCAAGACACCGTAAAACCGGTTGTCTACCAACCCAACAAAAAATTAACGGTTATTTTGCTGATTCTGTTTTTAGTAACCGCCGCTGCCGGACTAATTATTTCGCAGCGCAACACACAAAAATACAGAGAGTCGGTTCAACCAAAACAGCTTCTGATTCCCACAAAGTCACCCACTTCTTCCAACAACAATTAAATACATACCCTACTTTCTAAGAGGTCTACACCCATGACAACACATGACAACCGTTTTTTAGTGTTGGACAAACCCTTGCTAGTATTTAAATTAAAATATCAGAGACTGCGTTATTTAGATAATTTTTAAAATTGACTTACTATGTATCATTTGTACCGACTTAATCCTATTTATTTTCTAATTCTATAAGTTATAAAATTTTTTTTAACGTGGGTGTCCCTAAACCTGCCAAAACAAATGGAAACCGTTTTTCAAAATTAGCAAAAGCAAGTCTCAATTTTTCCCGAGACTTGGTCTTTTTGGTTGGGAGACCTTTTTACTTTTTTCTTCTTGCGATCGTTGTTCTTCTCACGATGATTGTAATGGTGACGGAAAGTGTGTTTACGGAAAAAGGAGTTGTTTCCGTGATTTTTAAGATAATATTTTTTATCGTCTCAACTCTTTTCAATCTCCTAGTAATTGTCTCAAAACAACTGGTAAAAAGCCTGCTTCGTTTTCTAAAAAAAATTAGTAGACATACACGTCAGATTGATTTTCCAGTTACGACGGTTGTAAAAAGTCTTGCAGAAACGTTTACCTTTGCGTTTGTGATGACACTTCTTATTGGATTACCAGGCTGGCATTTTATTTTTAAAGACCTGCCTTCCCCCCGTCAACTTTCTTCATACAATTTCAGGGTAACGTCCAAAATATATGACAGAAATGGCGTTCTTCTTTATAAAATCTACAAAGACGAAAACAGAACCCCAGTAAAACTCGAAAGCCTTCCAAAAATAGTTATCCTATCAACTCTCGCAGCAGAAGACAACGAGTTCTACCAACACTACGGTATTTCAATAAAAGGAATTGTGAGGGCACTTGTTAAAGACATTAGAGAAAATAAAATGGAGGGGGGTTCAACAATTACACAACAGCTGGTAAAAAACACACTCCTTACACCCGAAAAAAGTATCGTTCGGAAACTCAAGGAGGTTGTTCTGGCTATACAAGTTGAATCAATATATTCAAAAAATGAAATTCTGCAAATGTATCTTAACCAAATTCCATACGGCGGAACCGAGTATGGAATCCAGGAGGCGGCACAAAGATATTTTAACAAAAACGCAACAGATCTTACCCTAACCGAGGCGTCACTTCTTTCAGCTCTCCCAAAAAGCCCGACCAAGCTTTCACCCTACACCGACAACCCAACAAATTTACTAAACAGACAAAAAGAAATTTTAAGGTCGATGCTTGAAAATTCATATATCAGCCAAGGTGATTATCAAAAAGCCTACAGTGAGAAACTGATTTTTTTTAAACCACAAAATCCAATTTTGGCTCCGCATTTCGTAATATTTGTTCGAGACCTCCTGGAAAAGAAGTATGGTAATAAAGTGCTTGAAGCGGGGGGTTTAGAGATAACAACTACGCTCGATCTTAATATCCAGGCGATGGTCGATTCTGAAATTAATCTGGAGTTAAAAAAGCTGACAAACTACCACGTCACAAACGCTGCCGTAATTGTTGCCAACCCAAAAAATGGAGACATCTTGGCCATGGCAGGATCAAAAGATTTTTTCAACTCCGATGAAGACGGGCAGGTAAACATTGTGACATCACTCCAGCAGCCTGGTTCGTCAATTAAAATAATTAACTACGCATATGCCCTCGGCCACGGATACCAAGCATCAACAACCATCAACGATGCGCCAATCACCTTTTCTTTCAAGGGCTCTCCACCCTACTCGCCAAAAAACTACGATGGAATATTTAAAGGAAACTTAACATTAAGATCCGCTTTTGCACAATCAAGAAACATTCCCGCAGTTAAAGTGCTTGCCAGCTATGGTGTTGACAAAATGATCGATCTGGGACGTGAGATGGGAATTACAACCTGGACCAACCCAAAGAACTATGGACTTTCACTAACTCTTGGTGGAGGTGACATTAAACTCATTGACCTCGCCCAAGTTTATTCGGTGGTTGCCAATTACGGTAACAAAGTTGACTTCAACCCAATTGAAAAAATTACCGACAATCAAAACAATGTTGTCGAGAAAAAAGTCACCGCGTCCGTCAAACAGATTATCGACCCACGCGTCGCTTTTATACTTACCGACATTTTGAAAGATAACAAGGCGCGCACTCCCGCATTCGGGCAAAACTCGCTCTTAAACATTCCGGCTCATAAAGAAGTTGCCGTCAAGACGGGAACTAGCAATAACCTGCGCGACAATTTAACCATTGGCTATAACCAGAATTATCTAGTCGCGGTGTGGGTAGGAAACAACGACAATTCCCCAATGGCTCGAGTAGCCTCAGGTGTCACTGGAGCTACTCCAATTTTTAACAGAATTATGACCAAGCTACTGGAAAATACAACAAATCACTCCTGGGAGGTTCCTAATGGACTTAAAAAAACCATAATCTGTTTTTTATATAAAAAACCCGATAGTGAAGAAGTGGTTGTTAATAAATTTACAGAGTGGTTTTTACAGGAGGATGGTGTCGTAACCGGATGTAATATTAAACCGCCACATGAGTAACTTTGGATACCAATTCCCACTCATCTGCTTATAATCTATTGACAGGTTACACATTGACTTATTGCAACTGGTTTGCAACAATCTATTTAACATTATGAATAAAAAATTACTTTCCCAAAACGGACACCGTCTAACCAAACAAAGATGTTCCATCTTCGAAGCTCTCGACCTGCATCCACAAAGTGTAGCTGAAATAAAAGACGTACTGGAGAAGAAAGAAGAAACCGTTGATAAAACAACGATCTACCGAACGTTGGAGTATTTTTCCCAGTTAAATCTTATCAACAAAACACATTTTAATGGTGTCACTGCCCAATACGAGCTCGCCAGTCCGGATCATCACCACCATCTTATTTGCAACAACTGCGGTTCGGTTGAGGATGTACCGCTAAACGAGAAACTATTACTGGCCCAGGTCAAACGTAAATCAAATTTCGAAGTAAAAAATCATTCGTTAGAATTTTTCGGCTTGTGTCCAAACTGCCAATGATTTGCGTATGGAAAATAATATCTTAACGGTATCAAACCTTGTGGTAGAGTTTAATAACCATAAAATATTGGACAACCTTTCATTCGAGGTTAAAAGAGACGACACCTTGGCAATTATTGGCCCCAATGGCGCCGGAAAAACTGTTTTATTTAAATGCCTTTTAAATCTCTTACCATACAAAGGCACCGTCAGCTGGGCAGACGACACGAGAATTGGATACGTCCCACAACGACTCACTGTCAGTAAAGACATCCCCCTAACAGTAGAGGAATTTCTTAAGTTTAAAGAAAAAGACCAAGTCAAAATCGAATCTGTACTTTCTCAAGTTGGGTTTGAGACTAAAGACGAACATCTGATTCACAAAGGCAAACGGCTACTAAAAGTTAGGTTAGGAGTTCTCTCCGGGGGTGAATTTCAGAGGGTTCTAATTGCGTTCGCACTACTTGGTAATCCAAATGTTCTACTTTTTGACGAGCCAACAAGTGGGGTTGATGTCTCAAGCGAGGAAACGGTCTATGTGTTAATTGACAGGCTAAAGAAGGAAAAAGACTTGACAATTATTTTTATCTCGCACGAGCTTGAAATTGTCTATCGGTATGCAGCGAACGTTTTGTGTTTAAATAAAGAAATGGTCTGTTGGGGACCACCCCACATTGCTATCGACAAACGAAGCATCAATAAATTATACGGTGAAGATGTTCGTTTTTATCAACACCATAATCACAACCATAAACATGAGTAGATATGGAAAATAACCTTTTATTTACACTAGCTGTCGGAGCCCTCGTCGGAGCCGCTTCGGGATTTTTGGGTTCGTTTATGGTGATCAAGCGGATGTCGCTCGTTGGCGATGCTTTGTCGCACGTTGCTCTTCCTGGTTTGGCAATCGCACTGATGCTTGGAATTAATCCCATGCTTGGTGCATTTATTGCCTTAAGCGCCGCCATTCTTGGAGTTTGGTATTTAGGCGAAAAAACTGAAATTTATTCCGAGGCCTTGGTTGGAATTTTTTTCACTGCAAGCCTCGCAATCGGAATTTTAATTACACCGGAACCCGAACTTCTGGAGGCGCTTTTTGGTAATTTCGAAAAAATCTCCTTTCTTGATGGTGTGGTCATAATTGCAACCTCTCTCTCAATTTATGTTGTCATTAAAAAAATATCTAGTGAACTTCTTCTTGGGGTAATTTCAGAAGAATTGGCCAGATCAAAGAAAATCAACGTCTCTAAGATTAATCTTCTTTATCTACTCGCAGTCGGATTGGTGGTTGCTATCGGCGTGAAATTCGTCGGTACCCTTTTAACAGGATCGCTTGTAATCATTCCTGCAGTGGCAGCCAAGAACATCGCAAAAAATATTAAAGGGTTTCAATTTTACGCAGCCGTAATTGGAGCAACATCGATGGTCATCGGCGTCACCATATCAAAAATTGTAGGAATTGCGTCAGGACCTGCCGTTGTTCTTACGTCTGCCTCACTTTTTGTAGTAAGCAACTTCATCAGGCGAAAGCGGTAAAAACCACATAATAAATTTCCACGGGCTAAAGCCCGTGGTATTTTGTCGCCTGCGGTTAACTTCGTTCATCGCGAAAATTTGCTCATTCACGGCATAAATGCCGTGGTTTTAAGCAAGGTGGCAATAAAGCCGTTTTAGAAATATAATATCATCCAGATGCAAACCTGGGAGAAAATCAAAAACAAACCCGACCAACTGGCTAAATATCTCGTTCGAGAAAAAGTGGTTGACACAGTCCGAAATTTCTTCAAAGAAATAGGCTTCCACGAAGTATCTACCCCGATTCTTGTGTCCACCCCTTCTTGTGAGCCGAATCTCGAGGTGTTTAAAACAAACTTGAAAACTTTCAGGGGAACGAAAAAAGATGCATATCTCATCATGAGCCCTGAGTATTCAATAAAAAAACTGCTCGCAGCAGGAATTGGTAATTGTTTTGAAATTACAAAATGTTTCCGAAACGAAGAGGAGGTCTCAAGGCTTCACAACCCGGAGTTTACAATGCTTGAGTGGTATAGAACTAACGCCGATTATACGGATATTATGAACGATTTCGAGAAACTTTTCTCAAAAATTATCACCCAAACCGATCCCAAAGCAAATTTATCAAATTGGATTTACCAGAAAAAAAGCTATGACTTAACGCCTCCATGGATGAAATTTTCAGTTGCAGATGCCTTTGAAAGGTTTGCAGAAATAGACACGGACACGATGCTTTCAAAAAATAAACTTCCAGAAGTGGCCAAATCGAAAGGTTATGAAATAAGTCAGGAAACGACATGGGAAGCGATATTTAACCAAATTTTATTTAACGAGGTTGAGCCAGCTTTAAGAAAATACAACAAACCATATTTTCTCTACGATTACCCCACACCACTCGCATCGCTTTCAAAAAAGAAGTCACTGGATCCCCGATTTGCAGAAAGGTTTGAGGTATTTCTCGCAGGAATTGAGCTTGGTAACTGTTTTTCAGAATTATCCAACGCCCCCGAGCAGGAATTGCGTTTTAAAAAAGATCTCGGGGAGCGCAAAAGGCGCGGTAAGAGTTCATACCCTCTCGACAGAGAGTTAATCAAGGCTTTGTCGGCAGGAATACCTCAAACGGCCGGAATTGCCGTTGGTGTTGATAGATTAATTATGCTCGCCGGAGATTTCGCCACAATTTCGGAAACACTCTTTTTTCCAGCTAAAGAAATATTTGACCTGCAGGAAACTTAAAGCTACAATACAGTATCGCTTCAAATGGGGCGATTTATTTTGAAAAAAGGTAAAATGGCGAAAGAGTAATAGTAAAGAATTGAATTTCTGTTTTCACCTTTTTACCCTTTCACTTTTTTATCTTAAAAACATATGTCAACAATTAACGCAGGTAACATCACCAAAGGGAGCTTTATAATCTATAAAGGAGCACCGCATTACGTTACGAAAACCGAATTCATGTCTCCGGGAAAAGGTGCTCCAATCATGCGCGTCAAGATGAAAAACGCAACGACCGGCGCAGCGAGTGAATTTACATACAAATCAAACGAAGCCGTTGAGGTTGCCGATGTTGCTAAAAAAGACATGCACTTTTTATATTCCGATACATCTGAAGCCGTCTTTATGAACCCGAGAACTTACGACCAGGTAAGTGTTCCCCTAACACTTCTTGAGAATAAAATCGGCTTTTTAGTCACAGATCAAAAATGTGTCGTTTTGTGGCACGGTGACAAAGCGATTGGTGTAGAAATTCCACCAAACGTTGTCCTGACAGTTGCCGAAGCGCACGAGGCAATTGCCGGAAACCGTGTAAATGCTCCAAAAAAATCAGTAAAACTAGAAACTGGAATCGAAATTCAAGCACCAATCTTCATCAAAACCGGTGACAAGGTTTCCGTTGATACAACAACCGGAGACTACTTGGCAAGGATAAACCAATAACGCCGAAGGGTGCGGGTCTCTATTCTTTTACCTCTTCACTCTTGTAGTTTATTTTCATATAATATTAGTGTTAGTTAATGTTAAGACTGACAGCTGGACAACTTTTTTTACCCCGTAAATAATTTGGGTGTAACAAAACTGTGTAACGGCTTAGGTAAGAAAATTAACACTCTGAAAGGTGGTGATTAATTAATGGCAACCAAATTATTCGTCGGAGGTTTAGCTTGGACTACCCGCGATGACTCTCTGAAAAACTTCTTCTCAACTGTTGGAACAGTGGTTTCGGCACAGGTAATTGTCGACAAATACACTGGAAAATCCAAAGGTTTTGGTTTCGTTGAAATGGGCTCTGAGAAAGAAGCCGAAGAAGCCAAAGCAAAGCTTAATGGTCAGGAACTTGACGGAAGAGCAATTTCCGTAAGCGACGCAAGACCACAACAACCAAGAGAGAACCAGCCTCAACAGTAAATCTTTATCCAAACTTTCTTGGAGCTTAAGGTTTATGATACGATTCTGAAATATATTCAGGGTTGTGGGTTTTTTGTTCTAAAAAATTTTCATGAATAAACCGAACAAAAATGGTGTTTTTGTTGTTATGCCTGCATATAATGCAGAAAAGACCTTGGTAAAAACTTACAAGGATATTCCCAAAAATCTCGTTGAGAGGATTATTCTTGTCGACGACGGCAGCCACGATAAAACAGTCAAGGTTGCGAAAAAATTAGGTTTGGATGTTGTTGTTCATCCACAAAACAGGGGTTACGGAGGCAACCAAAAAACCTGCTACACCACCGCTCTGAACGATAATGCCAAAATTGTTGTCATGCTCCACCCGGATTATCAGTATGACGCAACGCGAATTCCCGAGCTAATTGAACCAATTGTCAAAAAACGATTTGACATCATGCTCGGTTCACGAATACGTACACGCGCGGAGTCACTCAAAGGAGGAATGCCGCTTTATAAGTACTTGGGAAACCGTCTTCTGACAATTACACAAAACGTCATCCTCGGACAGAATTTGTCCGAATATCACACTGGTTTAAGGGCATTTAAATACGAAGTCTTGCAAAAGATACCGTTTCACAAATTTTCAGATGATTTTGTTTTTGATCAGCAAATCTTGGTTTCCGCCATTAGAAGCGGGTTTAAAATTGGAGAAATTCCCGTCCCGGTTCGCTATTTCCCAGACGCCTCTTCAATTAATTTTAAAAGATCTGTTAAGTACGGTTTATCAACTATCGCCTCGCTTCTTCTCTACTTACTTGATGTCTCAAAAATCTATTCGAGCAAAATCTTTTACAAAAAGTAAAGATCATATTTGTCAACACACCTATAGCAAAACAATTCATTCCTATGGACGATATCAACTCAACAGGTGCCTCGAGTGCGGGATAATTTTTTCCGCCAAATTCAAATCTGTTGACCCGAATTCTGTTTATGTAAATTATTATCAAAACGAAACTCCAATTAGATTCCGTTTTGGAATAGAGTTTATCGTAAAAGCGTTCAGGCTCTTCCGTGCTTTTAAACTCTTCACAATCGACCCTCACGCAAAAAAGATCCTCGACATCGGCAGTGGCCGCGGTTACACCCTACTCTTTTTACGAAAATATTTCAATTATGACAAAACCGTCGGAACACAAATCGAAAAACATGCTTACAACTTCTCAAAAAATGTCCTCAAATTGGAAATTTATGACAAAGATCTACTAGATCTGAACCTTCCAAAAAACAGTTTTGACTTTGTAACAATTCTGCACGTTCTCGAACATGTCAAATACCCGGAAGAATATATTGTAAAAATAAAAAGCTTATTAAAAAAAGATGGACACGTCGTGATTGAGGTGCCAAATTTCGACTCGTGGACAAGAAGATTTTGTCAAGAGTACTGGTTAGGTTTGGATTTAAAATACCACTTGTACTTTTTTAATAAAATGTCTTTATGCGGTTTATTACAAAGCCACGGTTTTAAAATTCAAAAAGTTCACACTTTTTCGTTGGAATATTCAACCTTTACCTCTGTCCAAAGCATTGTTAGCTGGATAACAAAAACCGACAGTGTCTTTTTCAATCTTATTCAAGGAAACACATCTCGAAAGAACACATTGCCTCACATTTTACTCTTTGCACTTCTTACACTTCCCGTGTTTTTAATTAACTTGTTGCTATATTTTTCGGATTCTGGCGAGGACCTGCTTGTTGTTGCCACAAATGACAAGTAAAATCCTGGTATGAAAATCATAACAGAGATTTCTAAAAAAGTTGACCGTTTTGTACCATTAAAGATACTTGGTTTTATATTGATTCTTTTTTTTATCACCAGAATTACTCTCGTCTTCTCAGGGTTAGTCTCAAGAAACGTTTTTACCAGTGTATATGAAAACTGGTATGAGTGGAAAATCGCCAAAACACAATGGTTGGACCTTTGGAGCGTTTGGGATTCGGCGTGGTATCTGGACGTTGCACAAAATGGGTATTCGACTGAACCTTCGCAACTTCCCAAGGCTTGTTGCAATCAAACGAATACCGCTTTCTTCCCTTTATACCCCGTTTCTGTCGGTCTGCTTGGAAGAGTGATTAACAATTACTATCTTGCCGGACTTTTACTGTCAAATATCAGTTTAATCTTTTCTGCCATCTATCTTTATAAACTTGCACTTTTGACTTTTAATGAAAAGGTTGCAAAACAAAGTCTTCTTTTTCTCTTTCTCTTCCCCACTGCTTTCGTACTGTCAGGCATTTTTTCGGAGTCGCTTTTTTTACTTTTGACCATTTTATGTTTTTATTTCGCGAGAAAAAACAACTGGGCACTCTGTGGCTTTTCGGGGTTTTTACTTTCACTAACCCGTCCTACCGGTGTTTTTTGTCTGTTGCCGATTGCCTATCTTTATATTAAACAAAACGGGTTTAAGATCCATAAAAATTCAATTTATTTATTTCTCTACGCAGCCGGTTTAATTCTATTTTCCACATATCTGTATTTTTTGACTGGGAACCCTTTAGCTTTTTCGCACGCGCCATGGGGTGCGGTTTTTTCAAACCCACTTATAGTCTTGTATGAACTTTTATCTACAACCGAAGCCACAATGGTTATCGGAATATTTACAATCTTGGAGATAATTTTACTCCTGCACGCCTATCTTAAAAGCAATGTCTTGGAATATTTGATGCTTTCTCTGATTGTAGTTGGGATACCTTTAGTCAACGGTGTTGAAATCGCAATCGGAATTCCGAGGATGTCGGCGGCAGTCTTTCCACTTTTTTTAGCACTGGCACTTGTTGCCGAAAACAGCATCTCTAAAAAGCTACTCACAATATTTTTAATTCCCATACAAGTCGTTTTTATGATGGCTTGGAGTATAGGGATTTTAATCATATAAGACTAAAAATCTTACACCTAACAAACCCTCAAATGGTCAAACATTTTCTGAAAAAATCAGATAAAACGATACGCGACAAGAAGTTTATCAATAAATTCCAATCTCAACTTTTAGAAGTACTTAGGAAAACAAAAAACTGAAAACTTTCCCTTGCGGAATATCGACTTCGCCAAAATCAAGACACTAAGAATAACCATTAAAACAACCGAGGCCGTTGCGTTATCCAATAAAGAAAAAACACCGGATACGACAAAAATACATCCAGCTATCAAACCACTTCCTTTTTTTTCAGAAGCAAGATATAAAAATAGCGGAATTAACAAAACAAGTAGATCGTGTGCCAACGCATGAACCGAAAATAAAACCGTAAGCACAATACCCACAGAAAATATCGCCTCCAAGTCTTTCGTCGCCCTCATTTTAAACAAAAAGAGAACGCTTAAGGTATACAAAAACAGATTAATTGCGATTGCGACGAGACTCGAGATTTTGGGAAAAAATTGTTTAATCACTCCGGTCAATGTAAACATCTGATACGGCCTACTGCCGTACGCAGAGCTCTCGGTTTCGAGTATGAATTTTGGATAGTCAAGAATCGGGTTTATTCCTCTAGCTGCAACAATATTTAAAAGCAAAAACAGTGTTAGACCGACAAACGCACCCAAAAAATATCTTCTTTTGTCCTTGGTTAAAATGAGGGAAAAAGGGAGAAAAAGTAGATACTGCGATTTAATAGCAAGAATTGACGTCGCAAAACCCGTCAAAAAGGCTTTTTCACTTTTGATCGACAGGTAAACACAAAGGAGTGTTAATAAAATCAACGGAGTATACTGCCCGACAATCAGGTTAGATGCAGAAGGGTAAAAAAGAAGTGTTAAAAAAAATAAATATTTGTACCTTTTTAACTCCGGATAGAAATGGATGAAAACCAGATAAAACACCAGAAGTAACAATGTGTTTAGGAAAAATACTAAAAGAAAAGAGTCTCTTAAGTTTAAGGAAAGAAGCGGCTGATACAAACTCGCCATCATCGGTAAATTTCTAAATGGCAAGAGAAGCTTTTTGCCATACTCTGAAACGAGACTGTTTTGGTACGTAAGCTGTGTACTGGTGTTATATAAAAGATCGCTTTTACCATCACTTACTATTTTTGCGCCGGTCAAAAAACTGACTAGATCCGTCTGGATTAGAAAATATGGGCGCGTAAAGTAATAACAATAAATAAAAACAATCAACACTGCATAGATGAAAAGAGAGGTTGCTAAGAGATATCTTTTAACCGACATTAACCAATAATACTATCAAATTCTTATTCCAGGTAATCCTGAAGTTTTCCCGCACCCTAAAAGTGCGGGGCTGCGACGGATAAACCCGTCTTGTTTTCTTCATTCCAGATAGTCTTGTAATTTCTTTCTGCGACTGGGATGCTTGAGTTTCCTTAAAGCTTTAGCTTCAATTTGCCGGATTCTCTCGCGGGTTACTCCAAAAACTTTTCCTACTTCTTCCAAAGTCATTGATTTTGTCCCTTCAAGTCCGAATCGCAGCTTCAACACCTTTGCCTCCCGTTCTGAAAGTGTCTTTAAAACTTCTTCCAGGTGGTCTTTTAAAAGTTGTTTTGATGCGGCGTCAACCGGAGAAAGCTGTGATTCATCCGGAATGAAGTCACCCAAAAAGCTTTCTTTATCCTCGCCGACCGGCGCCTCCAAAGAAGTCACTTCTTGTGCAATTTTGAAAATTTCTCTGACGCGATCTGACTCAATACCCACCTCGTCACCAATTTCTTCAGACGTTGGTTCACGACCAAGTGTTTGCATCAACCTCCGTGATGTACGGTAAAGCTTGTTAATTGTCTCGACCATGTGGACGGGGATTCTGATCGTCCTTGCCTGATCGGCAATCGCTCGAGTGATTGCCTGTCTGATCCACCATGTCGCATACGTTGAAAATTTAAAGCCTTTGCGCCAATTGTATTTTTCCACAGCGCGGATCAAGCCCTGGTTGCCTTCTTGAATAAGATCCAGTAGTGAAAGTCCTCTTCCTATATATTTTTTAGCAATGGAAACAACCAAACGCAGGTTTGATTCTGTCAACTTGTCTTTGGAGTATTTCTCGCCTTTCTCGTAGCGCTTCGCCAACTCAACCTCATCTTCAGCCGTCAAAAGCGACACCTTTCCGATCTCCCTCAAATATTGCCTAACGGGGTCGGTTGACTCAGCTCCGGTTAGTTTTGTTAAAATCTCAATTTCCCGCTCGAGTTTTTCTTTTGCTTTCTCTTCGCTTTCTGTTTCCTCTGCCTCGACCGACTCAAAAACGTCGATCCCTTCAGACAGAAGGCTGTCGTAAAGATTATCCAGCTCTTCTAACCTATCTTCTGCGTCAAAAAAAACCTCAAGAATTTCGTCTTGAGTCAGAAACCCCTGCTCTCGTGCGTGTTTAATAAGCTCTCCGACTTCTTGTCTGATCATAAATGAAATATTTCTGAAGAAAACAAAACCTTACTTTAACACTACCGTCTTTATGTAAAAACGCAACCACCTTGCCAATGCCAGAGAGGGGCGCGCTAAAGCCGATTTTATGACGTCCCCCACCAGTGTCATTAGGAAAACCTCACTTTACTGATACTCTCCTACCCGACTTCGTCGGGACGACCCCAAAGGAGGAATATCTACGTTCAATCCACCCAGGGACATTACCACGGTGCTTCTGAATGTCGCTATAGTATTATACTCAAAATACTCTATTATTCAATTAATAATAATTTCTAGCTTGCCTTACCTTCAAGTCTCAGTTTCGTTTTCACTAAATCGTTTAACTGTTTCTGATATTTTTTAACGTCGTCTTTGTCTTTATTTTTCTCACTTTTTTTGATTCGTTCTATAATCTCATTCTGCTTTTCCGAAATAGTAATTAGCTCAAGCGTCTTTCTCAACAACTCAATTTCCTTTTTCACCTCCAACGAAGTAAGATTATCAAATTCGGAACTGTTGATTAGGTAAATATCATTAAACTTATCTTTAAGCTCATCCGGCAGATTCTGGACAAAACCTCGGATATCAAAGACTTTTTTCTTCAGAAAAACTCCAAGCGTGTCAACAACCTTAGAAATGAAGGTCGACTTGAAATAGAGCGCATACTCTTTTACTTTTTCTGGCTGCTCAAGCAAAAGTAAAACCAAAAACATCTCTTCCACTCTATCTCTTCTTTTTCTAGCAACGGGATCGTCGATACGCTTCTCGTCCTGTTTTCCAATTTTTGAAATTCTGTTTTTTTCCACCTCCGAATACACGGATTCGTATGGAACTCCAAGTTTCTTCGACAAACTCTCAATATAGTACGCTTTAACAATTTCATCCTCAATCTTCGCCAGAAACGGAATTGCCTCCCTTGCAATATCCATCTTTCCCTCAATCGTCTGCCTGTCATACTTTTCCATTGCGGAACCGATAATAAAGTCGTATACCGAAACTGCTTTCTTGACGCAGTCAGAAAACTTCTCGATCCCAACAAGCGCCATTTCGTCCGGATCTTTGTAACCCTTAAGCACTGCTACTTTTACTTTTAAACCCAGGCGTTGGGCAATTTCTATTCCCCTTTTCGCGGCGGCATTTCCGGCAAAATCAGCATCGAGTGCCAATGTAATATTTTTTGTAAAGCGCGAGAGAAGATGCGCATGCGCTTCGGTCAAGGCCGAACCCTTAATTGCAACGATGTTTTTTACCCCCCTTTGCCAGGGTGAAATTGCATCGAGCTCGCCTTCTGTAATTATCGCAAAAGCACTCTTTTTGATTTCCTCTTTAGTAAAATTCAACCCAAACAAGACCTCGGATTTATGGTACGCAGGCGTTTCGGGGGTGTTGATATATTTGGCAAGTTCTTGGCTGGAGCCCGGCATCACCCTTCCAGAAAAACCTACAACATTGTTACGATGGTCAAAAAGCGGAAAAATAACTCTTCCTGAAAACCTATCAATTGCTTTACCATACTTCTCGTAACAAATACCCGCCATGGCCAAATCGCGAACTCGGATGCCTTTTTTTTTGATAAAGAAGGATTCGAAAATTTCTTGATTGCCCGGCGAATATCCAATTCTGAATTTTTGAATTGTCGCAATCGTCAATTTACGTTTTTCTAACAAATACGCTAGGGCCTCCTTACCAAGCTTGTGTTTAAGGAGAAGATATTGGTAGTACTTCGAAGCGAGCTCGTTTATTTCAACAATCTTTTCCCTGTCTTTTTTAGGTTGAAAAAAACTCGATTCAAGCTTGATTCCCGTTCTTTCTGAAAGGTACTCCACTGCCTCGTTAAAATCCATTCCTTCATACCTTTCCAAAAAGTCGATCACATCACCACCCAAACTACAGCCAAAGCATTTATAAATCTGCAACTCCGGTGAAATCATAAAAGAAGGTGTTTTTTCTCCGTGGAACGGACAAAGTGCCTTAAAATGTTTTCCAGCTTTTTTTACGTTAATTCTTTCCGATATGATTTGAACAATATCAGCTTTTGCTTTTATTTCCTCAACAGTTCCCGCCATTGCCTTCAATTATACCCCATAAGTTACCACGTCGACTTATCAATCCTTTTGTAAACAACGGAGGTTTCGTCCGAGTAGATTATTTTCCAACCGTTCTCTAACAGATATTTTGTAAAAGAAAAATCTGCTTTTTCACTCGTGGTAAATAGCTTTCTCGCCTTCTTTCCAAGACTTCCGAAAAAACTGGGTTTTTCCACAGGCCATAAGACATGGCCAATGGAGTATTTGTTTGCCTGTGAGTTGAAGTCCAACTCGCCATTTTCGATATTTAGGTAGTCACTGTACGCGGATGTTGTTTCGCGACTTGAGTCGGCCGGGTTAAATTTCCAACTCGGCATTCTCCCGTCGACAAAAATTCTCTTACCGGGCAGTTTCCAAATAAGATAACCACCCCACCCATAACTGGAAAAGGTTTCGTCGGAAAGATTTTCCGATTTTAAGAAGGAAACAGCGCTCTCGGGGTAAAAACCTCCCCCCCGGGATGGAACACCCCTCTGCGTATATGCCCTCCAGTAACTAAAATATAGCTGGCCAAAAAGGAGGATAACAGCAAAGATTCTTAAAAAATTAAAAGCGATCGAAAAGCGCTCTCTCCCAACACTTTTATCTTTAACCTCCTGATACAGCTTTTCGACCGCAACAACCGTCAATGGAAGTGAATACAACATAAAATATGGCATGTTGCGTCGACTACTCAAGGCAAAAATAAACAGCGCCCAAAAAAGATAAAATTGGATTTTTGGAATTTCACGCCTTTTGTAAAAAACCATAAAGGTCGACATCGAAATGTAAAAAATCATCGACAAGTCAAAAAACGTCACCGACGGCATCCACTCCGCAATTGTGTAACGCAGCCTTGAGTCCAAAACCGAAGAAGCCACTTCCCTCCAGCCGGCAAGTCCATAAGGTGTAACCAAAGTAGCGGCAATGCACAAAAACAAAACCAACACATCCTTCCAAGAACCTTTTTTATTAATTAAATATCTAAACGCAAGAAAATACCCCAAAATAAAAAGCCCGATTGAATAGCCGCCGTGGAAATTTGCCCACACCAAAAAAACAACCGGCAAAAAATATTTAAAGCGAAAGTAATAATCCTTTGTAAATAGAATTAACATTAAAAATGAAAAGATCAGCCAAGAAACTATCTGCGCTCTCACAGCAAAAAACAACAAAAGAAATGTCAAAACCGCCAGGGTCATTGGGTGCACCCATCTTTCCCAACGGAAGTTGAGGTTGCAGTGGCCAAAGTCGCTCTCCTTTAATCTCTTGTTTGATAAAATAACGGCCGTAAAGATAGCAAAGGCTAACAAGAGAGAGAGCAGAATATTCGCGAAAACCGGATACGTCAAAGCCGCAAAAACACTAAACAGCCAGGAGTGATCTACAAAAGGAAACGAAGGCATAGTATATGAAAAAGGATCAGTTTTGGGAATTCCACTATCGATAACCATTTGTCCAAATTTCAAGCGCCAGCCAAAATCCGGATCGAGTGACGAAATCCCCCTCAAAAAATATGTTACGAAGGTGAAATACGTAAGGATAAAAAGAAGGAATAATTGGTTACGCGCGATAAAAGATTTGAACCTTCTGAACGCTTCAAACGTTATCATATTTAGTATTTTACATTATAATTTCCCTAGTATGAGATTTATTTCAAAAATTAACTTGTCAACAATTCTCGTGATACTGTTGATAGCCTTTTTATTTTTTCTCCCCGACACCATTGGCTATCTAAAATCCGACACGCAACACAAATACTCTGGCAATAGTTACACTTGGGATCCGTGGGATGTGAATGTTTACGTTTCTGTCATCAAATATTCACAGATAAACGGCTTCAAATACAAAAATCTTTTTACAACCCAAGCCGGTGATAACAAAACGATTGTCTATCCGATTTATACGCTTTTTGGAACGTTATTCAGAACGACAAACCCCTTCATCTTATACAATATCTCAACTTTATTATTTGTACCGTTTCTCCTTGTCTCAATTTACTATTTCACCAAAACGCTTTCTTCTTCACACAAAACAGCGTTACTCTCAACATTAACGGCGGCTTTTGCGGGCGGTTTTGGTTGGTTGGTTTATGGTTTCGGTATAAATTCTGCAGATTTAACCGTAACACCATTCATGCTTCTTAATGTCTTTCAAAGGCCTCACGCAACACTCTCCCTAAGTCTGTACATATTATCTCTGTCATTTTTTTACAAATTTACAAAATCCATGCGTTTTAAATATATTACCCTTTCAACCTTACTCTTTTTTTTTTCCGGTTATATCTACCCCTACCTGTATCTCAGTTACGCGATTGTTGTTTTATCTTTCGCAGTAGCCATCTATCTAAAAAATAAATATTTACCTTATTTGGTCAAAACAATTCTATCCCTTACCTTTCTTGGTCTTTGCGGTGGAACTTATGCTTTATACATCCTAAATGCAAAAGGTCTCGAAAGCGTTTTAAGCCCCTCTCTAAATACTCCCGTGTTTGTCTCATTTCTTCTCGGATGTGGAATATTTATCATCCCATTTGTGACCGAGATAAAGAAAATAAGATCCGATAATTCATTTCTTTTTATTTACTTTCTGATTTCCTCACAAATTATCTTGGCATATCTACCGTTTGGTTTCGCACGCTATTACCTACTCGGCATTTTTATTCCGTTATCTTTTTTAACCGCTTCCTTCCTTGAAAGCCTACCACACGGAATTAGAAAGGTTATTGCAATTTTATTTTTGACAGCATCTTTTTTTACATCGTTTTTCATCCAGTTAGATCGGGTTCTAAAAGTACAAAACATGTTGTCACCATACTACTGGAACTCAAATGATTTGGCGGCATTAGATTTTCTTCAAAAAAACTACCCCAAAAACATTGTTGCTACATATCCCTTTTCAAACTACATACCGGCCATAAGCGGAAATAGTGTTTATTTTGGTCATTATTTCCAAACCCCAAACTCCGTCGAAAAAATTGCAGAATTAACAAGTTTCTTCAACAATAAAATGAGCGAGAATGAAGCCAGATCGTTTTTAAACTCAAATAATATCGATTTTGTTGTCTGGAAAAACGAAAGCGAACTTTGGAGTCAGTTCCCCAGACTTGATAAGCCTAGTTACCGAAGTATTAAAGAAGTTTTCAAAAATCAGCAAGTGGTCATTTGGAAAGTCGAAAGAGAAGACTGACGATGGATTACACCAGTCAATGCACTTGGTTAGAATTTTCAGAGGACTACTTTACTACCGCCCACCAAGCTCGGGAAACGTTAAACAGCGATGATTTGGAAACCAAACGAAAAGCAGTTGTAAAAGTCAGTTGAAACTTGTTGTTACATCAAAAAAGCTCGTGTGGACGTACCAAAAGCCCTATGATTTACTCCTCAAACCGGCCCATCGACCTGCTGCAGTGCCTGGTTGACTATGTTGGAACCTATTTCAAAAAACAACTAGAAAATCTTAGATTCACTGGTAGCCAACAAGTTCAATATCGTTAATCGGCTCATCGGTGCTTTTATGGTCTAGGATTTTAACGGAAAAACTGTACTTTTTACCTAGTTCAAACTGCTTTGGGTTATTTGCAAATACTACTATTTCATTGTTGGTTAATATATACGTATCAAGAAGTTTATTATTTTCTGAAATTACAATGTTATCTCTCATGCAGGGTTTACATTGTGTTTCTTGTGGGCAAAAAGGACATTCGTATTGCTTGACCACATACCCTTCGGTGTTATAGGTCCCACTTGCTAAGCTTTTCTGTTTTATATCGTTTATAGAATAAAAATTGAAATTTTGTGTAGTAGGATAATCCTTGTTTGTAACTACGGTATTTCTACTAGTTCTTTGGTAAATAAAAATTCCACTTAGAACCAATACAATAACAACAATTATGATTAGAAAAGGCTTCTTTTTCATATGTTAATAATAGCAGGTCCTAACTTGGTGTATTTGGCGGTGTATTCTGAAGATAGCTCGAACGGAGTTTGCTCGCCACGCAGAGCGTGGCTCGCATAATGGGGGTGAATAAATTCGGAGCGGCTCCGCCGCACATTAACAATTTCAAGTTTTTCTTTGGCGCCAAATTTAAAAATTCATGAAGCAAACATAAAATCATTCGGTGAATTTGAAAGTAGAGAGTGATTGGTCAAAAATTTGATTACATTTGATTCTTCCTTCTTCTCCTGGCCAACTGCAAGCAAGATAGATATCGTAACGGTCATAACCATATGTTTCGGAACCTTCATCACACCATGCTTGATATTTGGATAGATTTTTATCGGTGCAGAATCTGCCATGTAATATCCAGCGCGTAAGCAAATTATCACACTCCCTTATGGTTTTAGTGGAATTTTCTTCAAGGCGAGAATTATCATATGCCCCCTCAATTGCCGGATAAAAATTTATAGATCCTAGGACACTGGACTCTTTTTCACTATTACCACAGGAAACACCGCCAAATAAAAATTCTCGACGACCGTCACGTTGGGCAATCAAAAGGACACCGTTCTCATCGGGATATTCCATTTCGAAACCAGAACCCTTATATGTTTTCCAATTTTCAAATTTTTCTGCTTCAGCTGGCGGAAGCCGTTGGGAACCAAGGCTCCTATCGCCGTACTGAAACGCCACAGCCACAAATATCCAGAAAAGGACTAACCCAGCGATTATTGAAAGCAATAATTTAGGCCATAGCGGTAGTCTAATTAAATTGAGAACGCCGAAAATTATGCTGGCAATACTCAAAATCCATAGCGCCATAAAGACGAAACCAGAGCCCTGTGGCGGTTGATTAGATAATAGGGTAACCAACGCGATTATAAAAATACCTGCGACGATCGGAACAATTGAAGTTAATAATTTTTTACTCATAAAAATTAGGAGTTAATTATTCGACCTAAAATTGATAAAAAATTTCTTTTGCCCTTCATTAATAAATCCTTTTCTTTTTCACTTGCGAAATCCTGAATTGCGGAAGAGGTGGGATTCGAACCCACGTAGCCCTTTCGGACTCAGGTTCTCCAAACCTGTGCAATTGGCCACTATGCGACTCTTCCTAAATTCTTCAAAAGTGTTGCACAAAGTTCTTACTGTTTCCCTTTGTTACAAACAGCAAGGTAGCCTAAATTGACAACGTAACTGCAACGGTTACGATTCGTCAGCAACTTTTTCACGCCTTTTCCTTCTCTTCTTCCACCACTCTTTGAGGATTTTGTTAGCACTTGAAAGCGATGATTTCTCTCTTTTCAGTTTCAATTTTTTATAGGCTTTTGCATAGTCGTACCATTCACTTTGGAAAAAACCGACGCTTTCTCCCGAATCTGCTCTATGAATAAGGGCGTAATAAAAAATCTTTTGCGTTACCGACTTTCCATTTACAACCTGGTTTGTAGAATATCTCGAAGCCTCATTAATTATTCTCGCGCGCATTCCACCTTGTTCGCCAATCATCCGCAAAACCGCGCGGACCGAACTTTCCGTTTTTCTAACTGTCAACTTCGGAATTTCCCAATCAACCCCGTCCGAGCTTTTCACCAAAAAAAATTTCAACTTTCCCCTTACCAATTTAGAAACTACAGCGCCACCGATGAGAATCATGTTTTTGAACATAACAAGCTATTATACCAGGTTTTTACTTTTTAGTCGGTAATTAATCCGAATGTTATTAACAGCCACTGAAGTTGTCTATAACCTAAACGGGGGAGGCGGTGTGCATTCGAAAATATTCGAACAGATTTTCAGAATTTATAATGACGGGCGAGGTCGCCCCCACCCGACCTACCCGCCGTGGTGGGACTGCCCGCAAAGAACGGAGGATTTCAATACGATTTCAATTTTGCGGCAAACCTTTTAGAAGTTAACATTAACAGTATCATTTACAGTAATGTTTTTGAGTCTGAAATAAGTTATATTAAAATTGCTTCATATATGACAAACTATACTAAAATGTTTAACCATAAAATCGGAATTTTTAGTCCTTATCTTAATACTCTGAGCGGTGGAGAAAGATATGTGGCTAGTATAGCTGAATGTTTTTCAAAAAAACCAAACCAGGTAGATTTACTGTGGCAGGATAAAGAGATTAAAAATAAGTTAAGCACAAAACTCAATATTGATTTAAGTAGTGTGGATATAGATACAAAAGGAACTGATACGTTACGGTCTAAACACAAATTAATCCAAAAATGGGCTCTTATGAGAAAGTACAATGCATTCTTTGTTCTTAGCGATGGAAGTGTTCCCTTTCTGTTTTCCAAAAACAATTTTCTTTTATTTCAAAACCCATTTCCAACAATTAGGCCAAACATTACAAACAAAATTAAATTGAGTTTAATCAGAAAAGTAATCTGCAACTCGAACTTCACAAAAAGTTATATTGATCAAGAATTTGGAGTTGATAGTATTGTCATTTATCCTCCGGTTGACACGAAAAAATTTAAAGTAGGTCACAAAGAAAACATTATTCTTTCTGTTGGACGTTTCGTCTGGAATAAAAAGCAAGATGTATTAATTACTGCTTTTAAACAATTGTGTGATGATGGATTGAAAAATTGGGAATTGCTATTGGCAGGAAATACATTTGACGACGATAGTGAATACATTCAAAATTTAAAAAAACAATCTCTCGGTTATCAAATAAGAATAGTTCCTAATCCTAATTTTGTTTCCTTAAGATCGCTTTATGGAAAATCAAAAATATATTGGCACGCAACGGGGTTTGGGGAAGATGTTGAAAGTCATCCTGAATACACAGAGCATTTTGGTATTACCACCGTAGAGGCAATGGCTTCAGGAAATGTTCCAGTAGTAGTCAACTTGGGAGGACAACCAGAAATAGTAAAAGATAATATCAGTGGTTTTTTGTGGGATAATATCAACGACTTAAAACAAAAAAGTCTTCTCTTAATCAATAACCCAAATTTATTGAGAACTATGTCTACAAAAGCGACCAAAGAATGTCTTTTCTTCAGTAAACAAGTGTTCGTTCAGTCTGTGTTGAAATTATTTTAAACCCACACAACCAACTAACCATTGAAATTTCGTAATTTTTGTTTGTTTTAATTTTCCTTTATTTTTTGTAAAAAGATATTTACACACAGTATCTACTTCTTTGATTATTTGATATGTTGCAAGGCCATTACTTTCTCCGCCATCTTTTTGTCTAGCAATATACTCCACTTCAATTTGAGACATTTTCTTCCCATTTTCCGAAACACAAATACCAGCGGAAACAGAATATTGTCTTTTTGTTTTATTGTTAATAATTGACAACAACATCTTTTTTTTATCAAATTCCCCAACCTTTTTAATTTTTCTACCAAGCAAAATTTCAATATCTTTAAGAATAGCAACTTTTTCTGTTTCATTTTTTATACCAACATGTCTTCTTTTTTCCTCCCTAATTAGCGGGTTATTGTTATTTATATCAGTAGGTAAGCTTTTTATTTGTAAATGCCAGCCATTATCATCTTCAACTATTGTCAAGGCTTCATATATTTTACCGTTATCATCATATCCATAACAAAGATGGTGTCCCTCGTAAATTAAAAGTTCTTTCAACTCCGGTAAAACCGAGTAATCTTTAACTTTATTATCAAACATGTCTTTCATTAGTTGTTTTAAAATGCTTTCAGCATTACCTTGGATCACCTGCAATTTCGACTCTAGCTCTTTCCCTGGAATTTCATTAATTAAAAAACCATGTTTTAAAAGAAACTCTTTTTTATGCTTCTTGTATAATTTACGTCCATTTTCATGAGTAGGTGTGGGTTCTCCAACGCCTACTTTTTTCAAATTCCTTAACAAAGAATGAAAAACTTTATTTTTGTTTGTGTTTTCGAATTTTATATCGATGCGTGTCCCACTTTCATCAGCAACATAAAAGGCTCGGTTTCTGATCTGTCCAGATAAACCAGGAAATATAAAATATTTTTTGTCAAGATCGATACTCACTCTCATTTCAGTGTCTTTTGGGTTAACACCGTCTGGCGTAAAGTATATCCTTCTGGATTGGGTAGCAAATATTGGCACCACCTCCTCATTATCTAACTCATCAAACAGTGCCTGTATTAAAGATAAGTCTATTTTAGTGGAAGGATATAGAACAGGAATAGATATCTCTCTTCTCATCCTTTCAAAAATGTTGAACAACTGTTCGGGTTTATTAAATCCTTCCATAACATCCTTAATAATTACCGTCTCTTTTTGTTTTTTTGTACTTGTAGCAAATTTTCTACCAACTTTAAGTTCAAGTACTGCCACACTTTGTGTAGAAAGATCTATTGTTTCAGCGGACTCACACTGGTTAAACAGGCGAATTCTCGGAATCATTGCTGTAGAATTACCGCTAATGGGACCAAAATATATAGTGACAAAGAATGACTTATCACGGTTTAACTTTGTACCATAGTCATATTGCATAAACCCCAAGTCATTCAAGATAGAAAATAATTTTTCAGAATTTTCCTTTGGTGTAATTAACCTTATCTCTTTTCTTTCAGAAAATAGAGAGTCGTTCTTATCTAAAATATTCCAAAAAATTTTACTTAATCCGCGTGATTTATTCATTCTTGAGCCAGTCTTTCATATAATGTCTGTTTGATTATTTCCTTAAAGTTTTTATTATCATGCAGTATTGTTATTCGGCTTTTTATCCCAGGTTTTTTCCAAAGTTGATACAAACTAATGTGCTCATTTAATCTGTTACCAACTTCTCCCATTGCTATTAACTTTCTTTCTTCTAAAAATGGAATTACTTCACCTTTTTTCTCACGAAAAGTTAGGGTTCTTAAGGCATAAAATGCTGCTAGTGTTTCAAATTCGGTACCACCTCCTCCTTCGGGAAGTGAAATCACTAACCAACTTGGTAATACCATCCGACTTACTCTCTCAAAAATATTGTCAGCTAAATAGAATTCCTCACCTGTTTTTGGTATATCAGAAAAATTTCCGTGATACTCCTTTGTCCCAACACCTACAGATTTTACCTGAAACTGCTTTGCGACGATTGCCAGTTCCTTCATCATTCCATCACCGCCACCGTGTAACAAAACAAATCTACTTTTATCTACTTCGACAACAGCTTCGACCAACTCTCTTATCAAGACCTTAACTTCATCACCTGGTGGATGATGAGAACCAAAAACTGATATGCTAAAAATTAGTTTTTTCATATAGTTTTTATAAATTTGTCATTTCTAAACAAGAGTACCACAAGACACGGAAAATACAATAATTCGTCTTTCGATAAGAGAAAATCTTAAAAACGTCCAAATGGCTAGTATCGAGGTGGAACTCTCGGGACTTGATTACATAAAATTATTCTAAGCAATGAGAAGTATCATTCCAACATTGAAGCCTCCATTTATTCTCTTTGTAGGTGCAAACGGAAACACCTGTGTTACTTAATCTTAAAAAGCCTTTAAGATGTAAAGAAATGTCTATAGTATAGTTTTTACTAAAAAGCATTAATCCAATCATTAAAACAATAAAATTCCCATGCGACACCACTAAAATATTTTCCTTATCTCTTGAAATTAGAAAATCCAGGGCTTTCATTCCTCTTTTTTTTAGGTCATCAAAATTCTCCTCATCTGAATAGTGCCAATTAGGATCGACTAAATACATTTCGCCGATCCTTGTTAAAATATTTTTGACCTCACTCTCCTCAATAGACCTGCCAATTATTTCTTTTGGTTCCCTCACTTCCTTAAACAGTTCATTTATCTTCACTTCATCTATAACAGTTTTTGCAGTCTCCAGGGCTCGGACGCAAGGACTGGAAACAACTAAGTCCAACTTAGTATCAGAAAATCGCTTGGCTAACTCCTTGGCTTGCGTTCTTCCTTTTTCGTTTAATGGTTCATTGTCAGACTGAATAATTCTTTTCTCAAGTGAATCAGTAAAACCATGGCGGATAAAGTAAATATTCATAGATATAGGCTAATTAATTGTATAGTTTAACATATGAAAAATCACCTAATAAACGTCAGATTAAGAGTGGTAGTCATTAAAACAACATTATTAGCCCAGTATCACTAAAGAACAATCATTGCCGATTATTTGTAGACATCTTGTTTTCATATTTCTATAAAGAGTTCCTTAATTTTTGTTTTTAATGCTCTGGAAATTTTTTCGATATTAACCAAGGTAATATTCTTCTCCGCACGTTCGATCATTCCAATATAAGTTCTGTGAACTTTGGCTTTGTTAGCCAACTCCTCTTGAGACAGTCTCTGTTTTTCCCTTTCTTTCCTTACTCTCTGTCCAAATTTTACTAATATTTGTTTTTTCATAAACCGTCCAATTATAACCACTTGCTAACTTTAGTGCTACATACTATAGTTAGCATTATGTCAGTATTATTTATCATTATTTCAAAAGCCCGCATTGGCCGGAAAAGAAGTTCAAGCCGATATTTTGGCAGTTTTATTGAAATCCTTTGTTCCGCCAACCAGAAAATGGAGGCGAATTCAGCAAAATTCGCCAGCCGATATTGCCCTGAAATCCGAAATTTTTATCTTTTAAAACAGGGCCAAATGCGGGCTAAATTATGAAATACTTTGTATATGCTAGAAAATCAACCGATAGTGAGGAAAGACAAATAAAAAGTATTGATGATCAGATTGCTGAGTTAAAAGAATTTGCCACAATTGCCAAAATTGAAATCGTTGCCTCGTTTACCGAGGCAAAAACTGCCAAGAAACCCGGAAGGATTGTTTTTAATCAAATGATTGAGAGAATGGAAAAAGGCGAAGCACAGGGTATTATTGCATGGCATCCGGACAGACTTGCTAGAAATTCAATTGATGGCGGGAAAATCATTTATTTATTGGACACGGGAAAAATTCTTGATTTAAAGTTTCCAACTTTTTGGTTTGACTCAACCCCACAAGGGAAATTTATGTTAAATATTGCCTTTGGTCAGAGTAAATATTATGTTGATAATTTAAGTGAAAATATCCGGCGAGGAATACGACAAAAATTAAAGAATGCTTTGTGGCCATCTTTTGCCCCAATCGGTTACACCAATAATCGGAAGACAAAGGGAATAGATGTAAACACCATCGAGGCTCCAATAATCAGAAAGGCTTTTGAAATGTATTCGACAGGCGAGTTTACTTTGAAAGGTATCGCCGGATTTTTCGCTAAGTCAAACCTCAAAAGTTATCAAGATAAAACTTTATCGGTTTCCCGTGTCCAATTTCTCTTACGCAATCCTATTTACTGTGGATTAATCCGATTTAATGGTGAGTTATACAAAGGAGTTCATGAGCCAATTATTTCTAAGAAACTTTTTGATTTGGTAGCCGAGGTCATGAGCAACCGAGGCAAAAAACAAAGACAACGAAAACACGAGTTTATTTTTTCGGGACTAATGAAATGTGGTGGTTGTGGTTGTTTGATAACTGCCGAAACCCAAAAAGGCCACAACTACTACCGCTGTACTAAAAAGAAAGGTAATTGTCCCGAAAAATATTTGCGAGAGGAAGAATTGATAAACCAAATCAAAACCAAGATTCAAAAAGTTTCTTTGCCTAAAGACTGGGTAAAAAAGATGTTAGTAGAGTTAAATAATGAAACCAATCAAGCAAATACTCAATCCCAACCATTGATTCAAAATCTTTTAACTCAAAAATCTGAAATCAATCGAAAACTTGACGACCTACTTAATTTCCGACTCGATAACTTAATTGATAATCAACAATATCTAACCAAAAAGAATTTGTTTATCAATCAACAAACTGGAATCGAGCAAGATTTAAAAGATTTTGAATCAAAAGGAAATAATTGGCTCGAACTCATGAAAGAAATGATTTTATCCGCCACTCAAGCCAAAATATTAATAAGGAAAAACAATCCTTATGAATTTAGAAGTTTCTTAAAAAATATCGGCTCGAACTTCGTTTTAAAAGATAATAATTT